>Ga0302324_100000101_pt1 | contig 213430 bp, 196 predicted proteins | sample Palsa_T0_1_FD_201949 | JGI IMG/M metagenome (GOLD analysis project Ga0302324, IMG submission 201949) | Peat permafrost microbial communities from Stordalen Mire near Abisko, Sweden - Palsa_T0_1 | ecosystem: Environmental > Terrestrial > Soil > Palsa > Peat permafrost | place: Sweden: Abisko...
GCCAAAGCGTGGCTGCGCAAGGAAATCACAAAACCTGCTTCCGGTTAAAAGACTTGGCGGGTACGATGCCGGAAATCCGCTTCTCTGAGTGAGACGACTCTATGAACGAAAATCCGGATGCCTCGTTTGAGCGCGAACGAGAAATCTTCCTCGCAGCGTTGGAACGGACGTCTGAGGCCGAACGTGAGGCGTTTCTCGATAGCGCTTGCGGAACTGACGCGGCCTTGCGCACACAGGTGGAATCGTTGCTCCGATATCATTCCGAGGACAGTTTCCTGGAGGAGCCGGCCGTGGCCGGCCAACTGGCCGTGTGCGAAAAAGTTGGCACCGTAATCGGCCGCTACAAACTGCTGCAAAAGATCGGCGAGGGCGGCATGGGCGTGGTGTATATGGCCGAGCAGGAGGAACCGGTCCGCCGCAAAGTCGCGCTCAAAGTGATCAAGCTGGGCATGGACACCAAACAAGTGGTAGCCCGCTTCGAGGCCGAGCGCCAGGCCCTGGCCTTGATGGATCATCCCAACATCGCCAAGGTGCTCGATGGCGGCGCGACCGATACCGGACGCCCTTACTTCGTCATGGAATTGGTTCAAGGCGTCCCTATCACCGAGTTTTGCGACAAGAACTGCCTGGGCGCCCAGGAGCGCATCAAGCTCTTCATTCAGGTCTGTCAAGCCATCCAAAGCGCGCACCAAAAAGGGATCATTCATCGCGACCTCAAGCCCACCAACGTCCTGGTCACCCTCAACGCCGGCGTGCCCATGCCGATGGTGATTGATTTCGGCGTGGCCAAAGCCACCCAGCAAAAGCTGACCGAGAAAACGGTCTTCACCAACTACGCGACGATGATCGGCACGCCCGCCTACATGAGCCCGGAGCAGGCCGAAATGAGCCGCCTGGACGTGGACACGCGCGCCGACATCTACGGGTTGGGCGCGCTGCTCTATGAATTGCTGACCGGCACGACGCCTTTCCCAGAGAAGCGTTTGCGCAGCGCGAGCTACCAGGAGATGCAGCGGATCATCATGGAAGAGGAACCCGAACGCCCCTCCACGCGCCTGCGTCTTAAATCTTCTTCTCCTTCACTATCCACTATCCACTATCCACTATCCACTGACCTGGACTGGATCGTGATGAAGTGCCTGGAGAAGGACCGGGCGCGCCGCTACGAGACGGCCAACGGTCTGGCTGCCGATCTCAAACGTCATCTTGACAACGAACCGGTCGTGGCCCGTCCACCCAGCACGGCTTACAGGCTCCAGAAGGCGTGGCGGCGCAACAGACTGGCGTTTGCGGCGGGAGCAATGGTGGCGCTGGCGCTGCTGTTGGGCACGGCCTTGGCGACCTGGCAAGCATTGCTTGCCAACCGCCAGACCGATTTGGCCAAGGCCAGCCGCCGGGAAGCGATTTTGGCTCAGATGCGCGCCGAGGTGGGGGAGCGGGCGGCGCGTGAAAATCTTTATGCGGCCGACATGAACCTGGCCCAAGAGGTCATGCTGGCGGGCAACAGAGGCCGGGCACGTTCACTGATCGAGGCGCATCGGCCGCAGCCCGATCAACCAGATTTGCGCGGTTTCGAGTGGCGCTATCTTTGGGCGCTCCTCCGAGGGGACGAGATGGCCTGCCTGGGCACCAATGACAGCGCCGTCACATCGGTGGCCGTCTCCCCCGATGGACGGACGCTGGCCACCATCAGTCAATCAGGACCCACTTGGGTCTGGGACCTCAACTCTCGCAAGGTCCTGGCGGCACTTCCCGATTTCGGTGCCGCCATCGCCAGCGTCGCTTTTTCACCCGATGGGGCTGTGCTGGCCGTCGGCTCGTCGCAACACTTGAGCCTTTTCGACGCCAAAACTTGGCAACGGCTCCGGGACCTTCCCTGCGACCTGAACCCCGTGGTTGCGTTTTCGCCCGCCGGCAGATGCCTCGCGTGCGGTATGCGGTCGAATTTCCCTTCCGGGAACGGCGGACACGTGGTGCTGTTTGACTATGTCACTGGCGAGCGCGCAGCCGATTTCCCGGGCGCCGGCGGCCAGGTGGCATTTTCTCCGGACGGCAAGTGGCTGGCCATGGGCCCTTCGAACGGCGTGGCGGTGGTGATAGATGTGGCCACCCGGCAGACCATCGCTTCGGTGCGTCCGGGCAGCGACCTCTGGGCCATGGCGTTTACGCCGGATGGACATCAATTGGTCACCAGTTGCTCTGGAGAAACCGAGTTGAAAGTCTGGGACCTCAGCTCACAACGACTGTTCAGATCGTTGCCCGGCCATACCAGTCGAATCTGGGGCATTACCTTTTCACCCGATGGCCAAACGATGGCCACCGGAAGCTCCGACCAGACCGTGCGGCTCTGGGATGTCGCCACCTGGAGCACTCGGGAAGTGCTGCGCGGACACGGACGCGAGATCTGGACTGTTGCCTTCACTCCAGACGGACAACAGCTCGTCACGGGCGCCGCGTTTGAACCGGTAATGATCTGGCCGGTTCGCGTAAATCGGCCCAAAGAGATTATCGAGAATGTTTTTTCCCGTCCCATTTTCTCGCCGGATGGATCGCTGTTTGCGGCCATCGGCGCCAGCAACACTCTGACGCTTTTTCGCACTGACACCGCCGAGCCAATCGGGGTCATCGAAGGCCGGAATCGGCCGCTTGTTTTTTTGCCGAATGGCCGCACACTCGTCACGGTAGGCGATGGGGCTACGCTGAGGCGTTGGGACACTGGCACGCGCTCCTTTCTCTCAGAAACGAAACTGGCCGGCACCAACAATTTCAGTTGCTATCATCTTTCCCCTGATGGCGCAACCCTCGTAACGGGCAGCCGCAGTCCTCTAACCAATAATTTAACCGCGCAGGTCTGGGACGCCCACATGGGGACGTTGCGCGTGACTCTGGGGCAACGTCTTTATCCACGCAATGCCGTGAATTTTTCTCCCGATGGATACTGGCTGGCGACCGGTTGTTGGGGCGAGGTTTTCTTATGGGATGCGCACACGCTTGAGCCGATCTGCAAACTCTGGAAACAGGGAATGTTTATCTCCTGTCTTGCCTTCTCGCCCGACAGCCGGCTGCTGGCGGTGGGCAGGGCCGACGGCACCGTCAACCTTTGGGATGTCGCCTCCCACCAACTCGCGGCTAACCTGGACCGTCAGGCCGAAGGTGTAAAAAGCATCGGTTTCTCCCCTGACTCCAAGACGCTGGCCGTCTATTCCGTTGGCAACGTGGCTCTGTGGAATCTTGCCACCCGGTACGAGGTGGGACGGCTTCTGTATGAAGGCTCGCCGACGTTTTCCCCCGACGGCCGGCTCCTGGTCATCTACAGCGCTGACTCTAAGCTGCACCTACTGCGCGCGCCATTGTTTCCCGAGATCGAAATGGACGAAAGACGGTTATTCGCTTCGCCATGACTCCGACCACTCGCCACCGGCTCAGCCAGGGATTACCTGGAGCACGGTATCAGTTGCAGTACGGCTTCGACTTGAGTTCGGGGAACTGGACCAGCCTGGGCAGCCCCTTCACCGCCACCGGAGCGACGCTCAACGCCACCGACTCCGTCACCAACGCCCCGCAACGGTTTTACCGCCTGGTGCTCTCCGTAACGATTTTAAACTGGGCGTCATAAGTAATTGCGGATGATTCTGGTAGGGCGAAGCTGCCGCTTCGCCCTGACCCAGGCGGCGCGGCAGCGCCGCCCTACCGTGTGGCGTCAAGATCCCCATATAGTTATGACGAGGTGTATAGAAAAACACAAAAAAACATTGATTAAATTTCATTGCAGTCCCGTCCAAATGTGGTATCCTCTGTGATACGGGCGCTTTTGGCGCCATGTTCTTTGACAATTTGCAGCGGGAAGGGAAGAGGGGGATAGGAGAGCCGGGAGTGCAGAGTGCAGAATGGGGAAGCGGATGACTGAGGTAAATTGAGCCTAGTTGAACCTAATTGAGGCTAATTGAACCTTCAAAAAATAAAAAATCATGTGGTGCGTCCAAAAGCGGCAAATTTTGCCTGGTCTCCTCCAGGCAAATCGGCGTCAATCGGCGTCAATCGGCGTCAATCGGACTGAATCGGAGCAATGAATATTGTTTTGAGGCGACAACGGCCAGTTGGGAACTGCAAGTAGTTGCGGGGAGTCAAAAATGGGCAAAATCCTGTGGGCGTCATTGAATGGATACGCGAATCCTTCCGAAGGCGGAAAAAGTGTTGCGGGAATTGAATTTTCTGTTACAACTTTGTTCCGTGCTCGTCAAGGTTCGCCAGATTCACTGCATCGAAGGGAATTTTCCTATGAATCCATCGTCTCCGATCAAATCCGTTGTTGCCCTCCTCGCCTGGACCCTCTTGGCCGGCCTCGCGCCCGCCGCCGCCGTGGCGCAAAACAGCGACGCCCCCGCCACCCCGGAACCCATCGAGGCCATCGCCCGCATCAAGGACCAGGGTCTGACCTCCAATTCCCAGGCCATGGCGACTTTGAGTTACTTGAGCGACGTCATCGGGGAACGCCTGACCGGCTCGCCCAACGCCAAGCGCGCCAACGAATGGACCAAATCGAAACTGGAAAGCTGGGGTCTGACCAACGCTCATCTGGAGGCCTGGGGGCCTTTCGGACGCGGCTGGGAACTCAAACACTTTTCCGCACAAATAGTTGAGCCGCAAGTCTTTCCACTCATCGCCTGTCCCCAGGCATGGTCGCCGGGACTCAGCCGGCCCTTGACGGCCAACGTCATTTACATGGGGGGTGTCGCCGCCTCCAACTTGGACAATTACAAAGGCAAGTTGAAGGACGCCATCGTGCTGGTCACTCCCATGCGCGAATTGCTGCCGCGTTTTGAACCGCTGGCCTCGCGCCAGACCGAGAGCAACCTTACGCGCCTGGCCGGTTTGACCAACAGCGCCGACCGCGGCAGAGGAGGAGGAGGCCGCCGTCCGCAAGGCAACGCCAACCGGATCAGCCCCGCGCGCCTTCTGGCCTTTTTGCAGCAGGAAAAGGTCGGCGTGGTGGTAAATGAAAGTTCGCAGGGCGACGGCGGAACCGTCTTCGTCCAGAGCGCCACCGTGCCCAGCACCAACACCAGCACCAACGCCTTCGGCCCCGGCGCCAGAGGCGGTGGGTTCGGAGCCAGAGGGCCTAGCGCTTATGCCCTGAAAGCCCCTGCCATGCCCCCTCAGATCACCCTGGCCGCAGAGGATTATAACCGCCTGGTGCGCATGCTCCAACTAGGCGTCCCGTTAAAAATGGAGGTGGATTTGAAGGTCAAGTACCACTATGAGGACCCGATGGCCTACAACACCGTCGCCGAGATTCCGGGCACCGATTTGAAGGATCAAATCGTCATGCTGGGCGGTTACATGGACTCCTGGCAGTCCGGCACCGGCGCGACCGACAACGGCGTCGGCGTGGCCGTGGCCATGGAAGCGGCGCGCATCATCGAAGCCGCCCATTTACATCCCCGCCGCACCATCCGCGTGGCCCTTTGGACCGGCGAAGAAGAAGGTCTGCTCGGTTCCAAGGCCTACGTCTCCAACCATTTTGGCTCGTTCGGCACGAACGCCTTCCCACGCCGCGGCCGCGGGTTCGGCGACTCCGCCGCTGCCGATTCGACCGGCACCAATGAACCGCCTCCGCCTCCGCTCCAGCGCGGCCCTGAGTACGATAATCTCTCGGTTTATTTCAACCTTGATAACGGCGCCGGCAAAATCCGCGGCATTTACATGCAAGGCAACGAAGCCGTGCGTCCGATCTTTGCCAAATGGTTGGAACCTTTTCATGAGCTGGGCGCCGAAACCCTCACCGTCTCCCGCACCGGTTCCACCGACCATATTTCCTTCGACACGATCGGGTTGCCCGGCTTTCAATTCATCCAGGACCCGCTCGAATACTCGACCCGCACCCATCACTCCAATCAGGACGTATTCGACCGCATCCAGGCCGAGGACCTTAAACAGTGCGCCACCATCATGGCCGCCTTCGTCTATGACGCCGCCATGATTGACGAAAAAATCCCGCGCAAACCGCTAACCGATTGAGCAAATGGTTTTGCGCGTTGCTTATGGCGATTAACCGCACATTCTTAGAAACTCCGCCTCGTCAATGACTTTCACGCCCAGCTCGACGGCTTTGTCCAGCTTCGATCCGGCCTCGGCGCCTGCCAGGACGTAATCGGTGTTCTTGCTGACGCTGCTTGTAACTTTTCCACCAAACGACGCGATGCGCGCGCCCGCTTCCTCGCGGGTCATGGAGGGCAGCGTGCCAGTCAACACGAAGGTCTTGCCGGAAAACGGCTGGCCCGTCCTGGGCGCGCCGACTTTCTGGCTTTGCGGATGGATGCCCAGTTCCTTCATCCGTCCCAATACCTTCCGGCCTTCGTCCGAACTGAAATAATCCAGGACGCTTCGGGCGACCACCGGGCCGATTTCAGTCACGATGCCGGCTTCCTTTTCGTTTTTCCTTTGGCTCCTGGCGGCAAAACCGGCTTCCAGCAACCGTCGTGCGGCCTCGTCGCGTCGCGCCGGATCACTCTTGTCGTGATAGGCCAGGACCTCCTTCAACAAGGGTGATTGGGCAACTTCCTCAATCGAATCGTGAAACGCGGCCAGTTGGCCCGCGGTCGTTTTGCCTACCTCCGGGATGGCCAATCCAAAGAGCCAGCGCGAAAGAGGCGCGGTGCGGGCGCGGGCGATGGCGTTGACGGCTTTGGCGGCGTTCTTGCTGCCAAAAACGCGCGGTGCCTCGGCCGTGCCAAGGTTCAATTCCCCCAGAGGCTCGACTGTCAAATGGAATAAATCCAGCGGCTCGCGCACCAGGCCGCGCTCGACCAACTTATCCGCCACGATGCCGCCGATGCTCTCGATGTCCAGCGCCCCGCGCGCGGTGAAAAACTCGAGCCGGCGCGTGGCCTGGGCGGGGCAATGGATATTCTCGCAGCGCCAGGCGACAAATTCGGGATCGCGCCGCACCGGGCCGCCACAGACGGGACATTGGCCGTGGATGTGTTCGAAAAAATCGAATGGCTTGGCGTCCTTCGGCCGTTTGTCGAGCACCACGCCCACCACCGCCGGGATGACCTCGCCCGCTTTCTCGATGGTCACGATGTCGCCGATGCGAATGTCTTTGCGTTTGATTTCGTCCTCGTTGTGCAGAGTGGCGCGGCTGATGGTGCTGCCAGCCAGGAAGACCGGCTCCAATTCAGCCACTGGCGTCAGGACGCCCGTGCGGCCCACTTGGATGGTGATGCCATTGAGCCGCGTCTGGGCCTGTTCGGCAGCGTATTTGTAAGCAATGGCCCAACGCGGCGCCTTGCTGGTGTAGCCGACCTGCTCGCGCAGCGCGAATTCGTCCAGCTTGACGACGGCGCCATCGGTTTCATAAGTAAAGCCGTGGCGGATTTTGTCCAACTCCTCGATGGCGGCGAACAATTCCGCTTCGGAGCGGCAGAGCCAGGTTTTCTCGGGCGTCTTGAAGCCCAATTCCTTGAGCCAATCCAGCATGGCGTGCTGGCATTCGGGCGCCGCGCCGCCTTCGATCACGCCAAGGGCGTAGAGGACGATGCCCAGCGGCCGTTTGGCCACGAGGCGCGGGTCCAATTGCTTGAGGGAGCCGGCGGCGGCGCTGCGGGGATTGGCGAGAAGCTCCTCGCCTGCCGCCGCCCGTTCAGCGTTGAGCTTCTGGAAACCGGCGCGCGTCATATAGACTTCGCCCCGCACTTCCAACAGGCGCGGAACGCCGCGATGGGAGAGTCTGAGCGGCAGAGATCGAATCGTCTTGAGATTGGATGTTATGTTGTCGCCCTTCGTTCCATCCCCGCGCGTGGAGCCTATGGCGAGGAGGCCGTTTTCATAACGCAAACTGACCGCCAGACCATCAATCTTCGGTTCAACAGTCCAGGAAAGCGGCTGGTTGGGCAGCAGCTTTTGGACGCGCGTGAGAAAACTCCGCACCTCGCCTTGGGAATAGGTGTTGTCCAGGCTGAGCATTGGCTGCAAATGCGCGATCTGCGCGAAAGACTTGACCGGCTCGTCGCCAATGCGTTGGGTCGGAGATTCCGGCGTGACCAATTCGGGAAACTCCTTTTCCAAATCGGCCAGTTCGCGGTAAAGCCGGTCGTAGGCCTGGTCGCTGATGGCCGGGCGCGCCTGAACGTAGTAAAGCTGGTCATGCCGGCGGATTTCCGCCGCTAACTCAGCATGTCGCGTTTTGGCTTGGACTGCCGTCATCTTGCTCACGCCATGATTTACCATCATGTTGTGAGTTTTGGAAAGAAGTTCCTAAAACGCGTAGCTCAAGGCCACCTTAAACAGCACCGGCGCCACCAACTGATTTCCCCTTGAGAACTGAAGAACGTCAAACTCGGCGTCGGCATAGACCATGAACGGATGCACGTCGAACTCGATCCCGGGCGAGAGCAGGATGCGCTGGTAGCCTGAATCGCTTATGCCGACTGGGGGGTCGTTCACGCCGCCTGAGGCCCAGGAGCCGGTGTCACTGGTTCGTTCGCTGGGAATGGCTTGCGCCACCGGCGTGATCTTCACTTTGCCGAGCGACAAGCCCTGATAATACAGACCGAGGGCCGTATCCAGTTCGACGCCCGGACGATAGCCACCTTGGGTGAGCACCGGCACATCCAACAGCGCCTGGGCGAACCAATACAGGCCGGGTGTTATACTGCTCAACGTGTGGCGGTAGAAGCCGCCCAGCAGAATATCGGTGCTGCCCGTCGCCAGTTCGGTGTCTCGATCAAGAAGGCTGGTGGGAGTCGCGTCGTCGTAGCTGAAATTGCCCGTCGGCAATTTCAATCCGAACGTCACCCCGGCGGACATGTCCGGGAAAAACCCCGTATAGATGCCCTCGACTCGAAGATCGCCGAAGGCGCCCCAGGTGGTCGAGCCGCCGGCGGTCGCCTCGTAATGGCGAACATCATAGGGCAATTCGACTTGGAAACCCCATTTGCGGTTGAACATGTATTGCAAACCGAGCGTGGTGAAGTCGGTGTTTATCTCCTTGTCGCCATTGTTCGCCGCGGGCGCGGGCCGGCCGTTGCTCCAATTCATGTTCTGGTCCATGTAGTCATATTCTGCGAAGAACACACCGCCCTGGCCTTGGGGCAGCATGGATTGGGTGGCCACGTCAAAAACACCGCACCCGCAGGCGCATCCCCAGGCCGCGCCCGGCGCCAGAACCGCGGCCATCATTGCAAAACTTACTTTATTGATTTTCATTATAAAGATTCAAGGTTGCGAGACACCGCCACCGGCGGGCCTCAATTAAGGAATAAAACATTCGCGCGACAAACCGCGCGAAACAGACCGAAGATGGTTCAGGCGAGGGCGGCGCGCGGCGGTGGCGTCGGCGGCGATTCCGAGAGGGACTCGGCCGCAAGATCGGCACAAACAGGAAGCCCAAAGCGGGCCGGGACAGTCAATGCGAAATCTTTGGGAGTCGGGGGGAATTCAAGCGTTTTGAAATGAAGCGCGGATTCACTTTTATTCTCCGACTTTTTCCCCGCCGCAATGGCTTTGCAGATAGGGCAGGGATGCCGGCCGTCGAAAGTATGCGCCACCGCCTGGGCCAGGGAGTCGCGGCGCAAATTGTCCGCCAGCATGGAAGTCCAGGCCAGCGATTGGAAAAAGGCCCAGTGCAACCCGATGGAACAGGTCAGCGCCAGCACCAGAATAAACTTGGCCAATCGAGGCAGCACGGCGGGCATGGTAAAGGGTCGGGCCAGCGCCGTCAAGGGCCGTTCGTGCCCGAATCATTAGCGACGCGCTCAATGGTTCACCCAAAAGGTGGGTTGGAGGCGGAGTTTTGAGCAGATACCCACCCTCCCCCTCAAAACAGCCGTTGCTCCGTTGCAAACGTTGATAATCAAGCACTTAACCCGTTGCACGACCCGTTGCAAGCCGTTGTGCAAAGCCGTTGCAGCGCGGAAGTCGCTAAGGATCGGGGGGTCACGGGAATCGCGGCGTCTGGGCTTGACTTGTTAGAGTAAAACTCCAAGATTTGTTCGTGGTTGGAACCTTGGGGAGACGTGCCAGGTCAGAATCGTTGTGCGTCAACATAACTCAAACAGATTATGCAAAAACTTTTCCGCGTGATTTTACCTGTCGCTGACATCGAGCGGGCGGCCGTTTTCTACTCTCAAGTCTTCCAAACGCCCGGGCAGCGAGTCTCACCCGGTCGCCACTACTTTGATTGTGGCGGGACGATTCTCGCCTGCTACGATCCGGTTGCGGACGGCGATGATCGCGGCGGAACCTGGAGCTACCATCCCAAGCAATTCCTCTATTTTTCAGTCCCGGATTTGGAGGCCACGTATCAACGCGCGCAAGCGGCCGGCGCCAAATTAGACACGGCCATCACGACGATGCCTTGGGGAGAGCGGCTGTTTTATGCCCGTGACCCGTCAGGCAGCCAGATCTGCTTCGTAGATGAGAAAACTTTATTCACCGGACACTAGAAAATGGGCAACAAACGCGTTGAAAACGCTGCCGGGCCTGGATAGAGAAAACCGTCCCTCCTGGCAAAAGCAGATTTGGGGTCCCATCTGAACGCCGCTGCCAGTTTGGTGTTGACAAGCGACTGGTGAAGCTCCACTAGGAGCGAAATATTTGTAGCCTGGCATCCAAAGAAAATCAAAGCCCCGTCAGGGGCGGAATATGCCGCTCCTAACGGAGCTTAAATTATAATCATCTTTCCACTACAAAGATGTCGCGCCTGACGGCGCTGCGGGGAGACACATTGGATTTATGCCACGGAAACGATCAGAGCGGAAATTCTCGCGCAGAGGCGCTGAGGGCGCAGAGAAAATTGTGTTCTTCCTCTCTGCGTCCTCAGCGCCTCTGCGCGAAAAAGCTGGTTTTTTCGTTTGGCGGGGCTTCCAAGGCATCGTCTAAATGCGCCCGGATGCAGCGAGTTCAAGTTCTTTTTGACATCATTTCAACCTTCAGCGCGAAGGCTCAAAAGCCAAGACATATCAGGTTCGACAAGTTCGGAAGATTCTGGCACACTATAAATTACTATGAAGCTGAACAGTTATGAGATGATCATCTGGTGGAGCACGGAAGACAACGCTTACGTCGTGGACGTTCCGGAACTCCCCGGCTGCATGGCTCATGGAGCAACGCGGCAGGCCGCCATCAAAAACGCCGAGGATGCCATCAGAATTTGGATTCATTCCGCCAAGGACGACGGCTTGGAAATCCCTCAACCGCGTGGACGGCTATTGATCGCATGAGCCGCCGCCGTGGGGTGTGTGACACTCAGCTGTCTATGCCTCTTAAATGATTTTCTTCAATAAATTTTCGCAATTTCTGCCATAGCGGTTCGTAGCAATTGAGGTTTGTGCCATTACTCCGTTGAACAAACAAAGGTATTTCGATGTCGATATAATAGAGCAATTTGCCGTCTTTGTAGTCCCTTATCATGCTCGGTAAATTGTGAACGTGCGAAGCTTCAATTTCACATACCTCTGGATTCTTGTGCTCTCCGGCCGATCGAATTCGTAAAGTAGCTAGGTAAATGATTTTCAAGGCCGAATCAAAAACCTCTTTTGGACAACTCATATTTACCTGCTCCCTGGGTGAATCTGCAAGGTTGTCGCCGGCTGGCTCATAATGGGCACAATTCTTGATATTCGAATCCCATTTTTTTGAGCCTCCCGCCGACGATACGTTCCCGCCGACAGTCGCTAACTACACCCCAAACTCTCCCCGCAATTCAAGCACTTGTAGCAAGCCCCGTTGCGCACGGCGACGTGGCCGCAGTTGGGACACGTCGGCGCGTCCAGTTGAAAATGCGATAGGCTGTCGTTCAACGTCGCCACGATGCGGCCCGCCGCCGTCTTGGCTTGTTCGCCGGCTCCACTGCCATTGCCGTTGCTGAGCGCGTGTCCGCTGCCGTTGCCGGTGGCGGTGGCGGGCGTCGCTTGAATCAAAATGTCCGTGTCGTCCGCGAGCGGGAGGTCAGGCACCGGACGGTTCACTTTTTTTTTAATTTCTTCCTGAAGGCCGGGCATCGCGAGATCGGGCTGGTTGAGGGCGCGCAAGGCGGACTCGCGGTAGCCGGGAATAAATTGCAAGGCCAGCCAGCGGAAGACGTAATCAATGATGGAGGAAGCATTGCGAATCTCCGGGTTCTTGGTGAAACCGGACGGCTCGAAGCGTTGATGCGCAAACTTGCGCATCAACGCCTCTAGCGGCACGCCGTATTGCAACGCAAGACTGGTCAGCGTTCCAATGCAGTCCATCAGTCCCCCAATAGTCGAGCCTTCCTTGGCCATGGTGATGAAAAGTTCTCCAGGCTGCCCGTCTTCAAACAGCCCTACTGTCAAGTATCCTTCGTGCCCGGCCACATCGAATTTGTGCGTAATGGCCGTGCGCGTTTCCGGCAGGCGGCGGCGCAACGGCTGGCCGGATTTGGCCCTGAGCTTCGCCATCTCGCCTTCCAAGTCCTGGATGCGCTGCTCCGCCGTGTTGTTCTCGCCGCTCTCGTTGGTCTTCTTTGTGTTCAACGGTTGCGAGCGTTTGGAGCCGTCGCGGTAAATGGCCACGCATTTGAGGCCCATTTTCCAGGCCTGCACGTAAGCATCCTTGATGTCGTCAACCGAGCATTCGTGCGGGAGGTTGACGGTCTTGGAAATCGCGCCGCTGATGAAGGGCTGCGCGGCGGCCATCATCTTGAGATGGGCCATGTAACTGATGCTGCGCTTGCCGCGATAAGCCTTGAACGCGCAATCGAAAACCGGCAAATGCGCCGCCTTCAACCCGCTGCGCACGGTCGCGCCGTTGTCCTGCACGTCCTCGATGGTGTCGAATTTCTCCACGTGGGCCGCGATGGCGGCGATTTCCTTTTCGGCATAGCTCAAACGGCGCAGGGCGTCCTGCACGCCGCGATTGACGATTTTGAGCATGCCGCCGCCGGCCAAAAGTTTATATTTGACCAAAGCGATGTCCGGCTCCACGCCCGTCGTGTCGCAATCCATGAGGAAGGCGATCGTGCCCGTCGGCGCCAGGACGGTGACCTGCGCGTTGCGGCAGCCGGCTTGGCGGCCGCGGGACAGGGCGCGGTCCCAGCATCGGCGCGCCTCGTCTTTGAGGTAGGCAAAATCGCTGCTGGGATGAATCGTCTCCACAGCGTCGCGATGCAATTGGACGACAGACAACATCGCTTCCACGTTGTTCTGGCCAATCGGCTTGGAGACATGGGCGCAACGGGCGTCCTGGTAGCCTTTGAAAGGCCCCATAACTGCGGCGAGTTCCGCCGATTGCTCGTAGGCGTGGCCGGTCATAATGGCCGTGATGGCGCCGGCCAGCGCGCGGCCCTCATCGGAGTCGTAAGGCAGGCCGTAACTCATGATAAGCGAACCGAGATTGGCGTAGCCCAGGCCCAATGTCCGGAAGATGTGGGAATTCTCCGCGATCTCCTTGGTCGGATAGCTGGCATTGTCAACAATGATTTCCTGCGCGGTGATGAATAGCCGCACCGCCGCCTGAAAGCGCCCGATGTCGAATTTCCCGTCCTCCCGCTTGAATTTCATCAGGTTAAGCGACGCCAGATTGCAGGCGGTATTGTTGAGGAAAACGTATTCCGAACACGGATTGGTGGAGTGGATCGGCTCGGTCGCCTTGCAAGTGTGCCATTTCTGGATGGCGCCGTCGTATTGCAGGCCCGGATCGCCGCAAACCCAGGTGCCTTCGGCGATGTGATGAAGCAACTGGGCGGCGTCTTTCTTTTGCAACGGTTTGCCATCGGTCGAGCGGCGCGTCCACCATTCCTTGCCCTCTAGGGCGGCTTGCATGAACTCGTCGCTGACCCGCACGGAAAGATTTTCGTTTTGGTACATGACGCTGCCGTAGGCGTCGCCATTGTAGGAGCCGTCGTAGCCCTGCTCGATGAGCGCCCAGGCCTTCTTTTCCTCTTTTTGCTTGGCGTTAATGAACTCCTCGATGTCGCCATGCCAGTCGCGCAACGTATTCATCTTGGCCGCGCGACGGGTCTTGCCGCCGGATTTGACGACATTGGCCACCTGATCATAAACCTTGAGGAAGGACAACGGCCCGCTGGGACGCCCTCCGCCGCTGAGCTTCTCACGGCTGGAACGAATCGGGCTTAAATCGGTGCCCGTGCCGGAGCCGTACTTGAAGAGCATCGCTTCGCTGTAAGCCAGATGCATGATGCTTTCCATGTTGTCATCAACCGATTGAATGAAACAGGCGCTGCCTTGCGGGTATTCATATTGGGTGCGCGCGCGCTCGGCTTCCTGGGTCTTGCGATTATAAAACCAATTGCCGCGGGCCGATTGATGGCCAACCTTGTACTGGTGATAAAGGCCGACATTGAACCAGACGGGCGAATTGAAGGCCCCATATTGATTGACACACAGCCAGGTCAATTCATCATAAAAAACCTCTCCTTGCGCCTTGTCGAAATAACCGTCGCGCACGCCCCAATCGGCCATGGTGCGGCAGACCCGATGAATCAACTGGCGGACCGACGTTTCCCGTTCGCCGGTGTTCTGCTCCCCGTAAAAATATTTCGAGACGACCACTTTGGTGGCCAGGACGGACCAGGATTTGGGCACCTCGACATTTTCCTGTTTGAAAATGACTTTGCCGCCGTCATCGGTGATTTCGGCCGTGCGTTTCTCCCATTCGATTTGATCGAAAGGTTTGATCTCGGGGTCGCTAAAAACCCGTTCGATGGGCAGAGATTTAGCCGCTTGTCCCACGCGGACGCGGGCGGCGGTGGAGGAAGTGCTGGCACGCCGCCGATGGGCCGTCGTGGCAGTGGATTGGAGGTGATCACGAGCGTCAATCATGGGGAGTCCTTAATTTAAATGTCTGCTAAAAACATACCACAAAAAGCAACCAAAATCTTCCCTAATTTGGAGCCGCCGAGGACCACAACCGCCGACTTCCGGCCCCATTTAGTAGGGAGTCTTTCGGCAGTTTACCCCCATATATGGTAGAGGCAAGCCTTTTTTGCAAAAAAGTTATTGGCCAATTTATTCCCAGGTTTTTCACCGTGAAAATGGCTGAATTTGCCGCCTCCAATTGAGAAGAAAATCAAGAATTTCGCCGTTTTGCGGATAAAGCCCTCCCTATCGTGTCCCATGCCCAGTCCCATTCGTCCTATTCGGTCGCCCCCCAGCCGCAACAAAATACGTCTGGCAAAGGTGTTAACAACATCGAAAGTGTTGAATCCTCAACCCGGCCCGCCTACCATCACCCGCAATGACCTTGGATATCGCATGGGCGCGCGCGGCGGATGTGTCTGCCATCCCTTCTCCTGCCCTGCTGCTGGGCTTGGAGCCAATCGAGCGCAATTTGCGCGCGATGCTGGCCATGGCCGGGTCTCCGGCGCGATTGCGTCCGCATGTCAAAACTCACAAACTCGGCTGGCTGGTGCAACGCCAGGTTGCCCTAGGCATCACCTCCTTCAAATGCGCCACCATCGCCGAAGCCGAAATGTGCGCCCAGGCCGGCGCGCCCGATGTGCTCATTGCCTTCCAACTTGTCGGACCCAACATCGCCCGCCTGCTGGCTCTCCGCAAAAAATTTCCACTCACTCATTTCTCTACGGTCGTGGACGAACCGGGCGCGCTCCATGCCCTTTCAGATGCCGCCACGCAGGCTGGCGCGATTCTCGAAGTGCTGGTGGACGTTGACGTCGGCCAGCATCGCACCGGGATTCCGCCTGGACCGGCGGCGGTGGCGCTTTACCGGGAATTGGCCGCGTCGCCATCGCTGACACCGGGAGGTTTGCATGCCTACGACGGCCATTTGAGCCAAAGCGATCCCACCGTGCGGGCGGCCGCGTGCGCGGAGGCCTTTGCGCCCGTGGCGGCGTTGCGGGACCAATTGCTGGCGCTGGGCCTGCCGGTGCCGAAAGTGGTGGCGGGCGGGTCCCCGACCTTTCCCATGCACGCCGCGCGCGGAAATGTCCAATGCAGCCCGGGCACCTGCGTGCTGTGGGACGCCTCTTACGCCGGCAAACTGGCCGACATGGATTTCAAACCCGCCGCCGTGCTCTTGACACGAATTGTGAGCAAACCGGGCGGCAACCGGCTCTGCCTGGACCTGGGCCACAAGGCGGTCGCCTCGGAAATGCCGCATCCGCGCGTGGTTTTTCCCGATTTGCCCGACGCTCAGTTCGTCACCCATAGCGAAGAGCATCTGGTGTTGGAAAGCGAGGCCGCCGGGCGTTTTGTAGTGGGCGACGCGTTGCTGGGCGTGCCGTGGCACGTTTGTCCGACGGTCGCGCTCCATGCCGAGGCCGTGCTGATCGAGCGCGGCAAGGTGGCGGGCCAGTCCCGCATTGACGCGCGCGCGCGAAAAATCACCCTATGACGCCGTCGGATTGGTTGCTCATCGCGCTGACGCTGGCGGGAGTGGGCGTGCTGGTCGCATTGGTGACGTGGGCGCGGCTGAATGCCTTCCTGGCCCTGCTGACGGCGGCGCTGCTGGTTGGAGTGGGAGCGGGCCAGCCGATGTTGGCGGTGGCCAGGGCTTTCCAGGACGGGATGGGTTCAACTCTTGGCGGCGTCGCCGGCGTCATCTGCCTGGGAACGATGCTGGGGAAATTGCTGGCCGAATCGCGCGGGGCAGAAGTGCTGGCCAAACAATTCGCCCTCTTCTTTGGGCCGCGTCGCATTGGTTGGTGCATCATGGCCCTGGCGATGGTCATCGGGCTGACGACGTGGTTTGCGGTGGGCCTGATTTTGCTGTCGCCGATTCTTCACACGCTGACGCGCGAGACCAAAAGGCCCTTTCTTCAACTGGCGCTGCCGCTGCTGGCCTGCCTCTCCGTCATGCACGGTTTGATGCCTCCCCATCCCGGCCCCGTCATGGCCATCAACGCCCTCCACGCCAATCAGGGTCTGGTTCTCCTTTGGGGGTTCGCGTTGGGCATCCCCGTGGCGATCATCGCCGGCCCCATCTTCGCCCGTGTGGCGAACAAGCGCATGGGCCTCACCGCCGATACCGAGGCGCCGCCTCCACCCCATCCCGGCGCCCGCCAGCCAAACTTCGGCCTGACGCTCTTCTCCATGCTGCTGCCGGTGGGATTGATGCTGCTGGCCACGCTGGCCGACTTGACGATGGCCGAAGGCAGCCTGCGCTCGCTGGCTGATTTCGTCGGCAATCCGACGGTGGCGTTGTTCCTGTCAGTGCTCTTTGGCCATTGGTCTTTGGGCCTTCGTTGCGGTTTTGGCGCCGCGCAATTGTTGAAATTTTCCGAGGAATCGGTCGCCGCCATCGGCATGACCATCCTCATTGTCGGCGGCGGTGGCGGATTCGCCCGCGTCCTGCAAACCAGCGGGGCGTCCGATGCGATGGGCGCGATGGCCTCGGCGGCGCATCTTTCGCCCTTGCTCTACGGCTGGCTGGTCTCGGCCTTCATCCGGGTGGCGACCGGTTCCGCCACTGTCGCCATCACGGCGGCCTCGGCCCTGATGGCGCCGGTGCTGGCCGCGCATCCGGGCGCCAGCCGGGAATTGACCGTCATCGCCATCGGCTGCGGTTCGCTCTTTCTTTCGCATCTGAACGACGGCGGCTTTTGGATCGTCAAGGATTGCCTGAATTTGACGGTTGCCCAAACCTTCCGCACCTGGTCGGTTCTCGAAACCATCGTTGGATTGTCCGGCCTGGCCTTGACGCTGCTGGCCAGCGTTCTCATTCGATGAGCGCCCCCTTTTTCCTCGACGCCCACCTCGACCTGGCTCTCAACGCTCTGGAGTGGAACCGCGATCTGACCCGCCCCATCGCGGAAATTCGCGCCGCCGAGGCCGGCCAGCGCGACAAAGCCGGGCGCGGGCGCGGCACGGTCTGCCTGCCGGAAATGCGCCGGGGCCGGGTGGGGCTGGCCGTGGTCACGCAACTGGCGCGCGTCAAGCATAATGAAGGCCGCAACCCCGTCGCCGTCTGGCAGTCGCCGGCGCAGGCTTGGGCCATGACCCAGGCCCAGCTTGCCTGGTATCGCGCTTTGGAAGAGGCCGGCGAAATCAAGATGATCGCTTCCCGCGCGGAATTGGAGAGCCACGCCGCGCTCTGGCAAAACGGCGAACCCACGGCCATCGGCTGCGTTTTAAGCCTGGAAGGGGCCGACTCTCTCATCACGCCCGGCCATCTGGAACGGGCCTTCGCCCAGGGCTTGCGCGCCGTCGGGTTGGCGCACTACGGTCCTGGCCGATACGCGCAAGGCACCCATTCCACCGGCGGCCTGCCGCCGCTGGGACGCCAGTTGCTGAAGGAAACGGAGCGGCTGGGCATGATTCTCGATGTCACGCATTTGAGCGACGAATGTTTTTGGGAGGCTTTGGAAAATTTTTCCGGGCCGGTTTGGGCCAGCCATCACAACTGCCGCGCGCTGGTGCCGCATCAACGCCAATTGTCCGACGACCAGATTCGTGCCCTGCTCGAGCGCGACGCCGTCATCGGCGCGGCCATGGACGGATGGATGATCGTCCCCGGCTGGGTGCTGGGAGAGACAACCGCCGAATCATGCAATCTGCGGCTGGAAAAGTTGGTCGAGCACATTGACCACGTCTGTCAGATCGCAGGCAACACGCGCCACGTTGGTCTCGGCTCCGATTTGGACGGCGGTTTCGGCGGCGAACAAACCCCGTGCGATCTGGAAACCATCGCCGACGCAGGCCGCCTGTGCGATTTGCTGCGCGCGCGCGGCTGGAGCGCGGAAGACATCACCCATTTCGCCCACGGAAATTTCCTGCGCATCCTGCGCCGCGCGCTGCCATGAAGGTCACTTTGGGATGGACGACGGCAGGTCTCTATACGGCTTGCCAAAGACAAATTTTGCCGGATAATAAAACTATGAGTGCGTTTGAAATCATTGAGCAAATCAAAGAATTGCCCGCGAAGGAACAAGCGCAAGTCGCAAAGTTCATCGCAGAAAACGGTAGTTCAATGAGGTGCCCACAGTTTTCCGTCGGCACGGAAGGCGACGGGCTGCCCGTCATCCGCGCCGTTGGCGGAAGCATCACTTCGCAACTCGTTCACGAGATTGAAAGCCGGACGCGGTGAACTAAAAAATGACTGAGAGTTTTTTATCAACGAAGCCGATTCCGGCCAGGGATCGTTTGATATTCGCCATGGATGTTTCATCTCTTGACGAAGCCAGGAATTGGGTTGAGCGACTTGGCGATTCTGTCCACTTTTACAAGCTGGGTCTTCAGATATTCCTGGCTGGCGATTATTACAAATTGATCGGAGAACTGATTGCGAAGAAAAAACAGGTCTTTGTTGATCTCAAGTTTTTTGATGTTCCTGAAACCGTCAAGCGGGCCGTTTCTCAATTGAAAGATAAGGGGGTTTCATTTGCAACGGTGCATGGAAATGATGAAATGTTGCAAGCCGCCGTTTCCGAGAAAAACGGCATTAAGATTCTGGCTGTGACCGTGCTCACTAGTCTGGACAAAAATGATATAAAGGCTTTGGGGTTTGAATGCGATGTCAAGACCCTGGTGTTATCTCGCGCCCAGCGCGCGCTGGCCGTGGGTTGCGACGGGGTCATCTCCTCCGGCTTGGAAGCTGAGGAGTTGCGGAAAATCCACGGCGACAAATTCTTGATCGTCTCACCTGGAATTCGCCCGGTGGAAAATCGAACGATTCCAGATGATCAGAAGCGAATAACCACAGTCAAAGAGGCGTTTCTCAAGGGGGCGGACTACATAGTGATGGGAAGGCCGATCAGAAAGGCTCATGATCCCAGGCAAAAAGCGGAGGAAATTCAGCAAGAAATTGCGGATTTGTTTGCGTCTTAAACGTTATCTTCATTTCTGCTCGCGCAGCCTCTTCAGCCAGCCCCCGCCGCATTTTCAGAAAGCATATCCCGAATCCAACTGCTCCTGGCCCAATCCAGGACGGATTTTCCTTTGCCGTCTTTGAGCGCGGGGTTTAGGCCAAACGAAAGAAAGTCTTGGATGATGTCTCGCTGTGCAGCTCTTGCTGCTTCCGCGCCAGATCCACCGCGGCCGGTGTTTTGCACCGCCAGGTGGAAGGGCGTAGAGCCGGGTTTATTTTTCAGCGTCGCATCACTGCCGCTTTCGAGCAGGCATTTCACCGCAGCGGCACATCGCGTGCGGACTGCGCGGTGCAAGGGCGTGGCACCATTTTTGTCCTGGGCATTAATGTCCGCTCCGGCGTCGAGCAGGCATTGGATCGTCTTGACTTGCCTTTTTGCATTCCAAACTGGCCCGGTTATGTAGCCATCGGCTGCGTAGTGCAAGGGGCCGCTTTGACGATGATTCGTTCTCGAGTTTGGGTCGGCTCCGGCGGCCAGCAATAATCGAACAAGTTCAACGCGGTAGCCGGCAGCAGCGAGATGCAGCGCAGTATCTCCGGAGTAAATCCAGTGAAAGATTTTCGATTGGTACAGTCGGGCCTCGTCAATGAGGCGGCTCGCGAGGCTGGGGTCCGCCTTCAGCAGTTGCCGGGCTCTCGGTCGGTCGTCATCAAGTATGGCTGTAAGAATTGCGTCCATTGATGTGGGTCGCCGATCTGGCGGTAGGAGGGATTAGTCTTTGTGTTTCAATAGCGAACTGGGGGGCTACACCCCTGGGACTCATCTGGATTTTCAAATCGGCGCGCTAACACCATGCGACTAGTATGGCTGATTCGTGACGAAGCAGCAAGCCAGCGGCGGGACGCCGCTACCACTGTGATCTTCATCCCAAGATTCAAATGGCTCCCTGCACCATCCACATTGACACCGCGGCCAATTTCCGCTTTCGTCCTTTCCTCTGGTGAAAAAGTCCTTGTTCCACAGCATCGCCGGTTCCGTCACGGCGCCGGCGGGATTCCTCGCGGCCAGCGTGTTCTGCGACATCAAACGTCTCGGCACGGGCAAAGGCTCCAACAAAGGCCAGAAACGCGATTTGGCCCTCTTGGTTTCCCAGGCGCCGGCCACGGTCGCCGGGACTTTTACCACCAACCAGGTTTGCGCCGCGCCCGTGCGGCTTTGCCTGGAGCGCGTCCGGCGCGGCGCGGCGCGCGCGGTGGTCGTCAATTCCGGCAACGCCAACGCCTGCACCGGACGCCGAGGCCGCCTCGACGCGGAAGAAATGGCCAAACTCACCGCCGCCGCCTTGAACATCGCCGCCGCGGAGGTCCTGGTCGCCTCGACAGGCCGGATCGGCGTGCCGATGCCGATGGACAACGTCAAGAAGGGAATTGAGCAAGCCGCAGCGCTGGTGGATTCTTCGCTGGCCGCCGGAAGTCATGCCGCGGAGGCCATTATGACCAGCGACACGCGGCCCAAGGAAGTCGCCGTGGAATTCAAACTTGGCGGCAAGACGGTCCGGCTCGGCGGCATCTGCAAGGGCGCGGGCATGATCCAGCCCGGCATGAGCCAATCGGGCGCGGCGCCGGCCTTGCGTTCGCTCCATGCCACGATGCTGTGCTTTTTGACCACCGACGCCGGCGTCGAGGCCAAAACGTTGCAGGCCGCACTGAACGAAGCGGTCGCCAAGAGCTTCAACCGCATCACTGTTGATGGCGACATGAGCACCAACGACACCGTGCTGATTCTGGCCAATGGCCGCGCCGGCAATGTGCCGCTGACCGTCCGCTCGCCTGATCTGCCGGTGTTTCAAGCCGCGTTGGATCATGCAACTCTGGAGCTGGCCCGGAAGATCGTGCTGGACGGCGAAGGTGTTTCCCGGTTCGTCACGGTGCGTGTCCACGGCGCCAGAACGGATGCGGAAGCCGATATCGCCGCGCGGGCGGTGGCCAACAGTTCGCTTGTCAAGACAAGCTGGTGCGGCGGCGATCCCAATTGGGGCCGCATCCTGTGCGCTCTGGGCTATTCCGCGGCGCGCGTGGTGGAAAGCAAAGTGGATGTCGGCTACAGCCTGCCCGGCAGCCGGCGGATTCTCTATTCCTTGCGGCAAGGGCGTCCGACGAGCGCGGCCTTCAAAGCGCTGTGCCGCATTACAACCGCCGGCGCGTTTGATCTGCATATCCACTTGAACCTGGGCCGCGCCGGGGCGTTGATCTACGCGGCCGACTTGACGGAAAAGTACGTGGATTTCAACAAAGGCGACGTCAACGACCCAACCACGCTGGGCGGTTGAGCAAACCTAACTTATATGTTCAGGACACAAGTAAGAGAGAACACGGAGTTGGCGCTGATGGAGCACCGGCACGCGCGGGAGCTTTTTGAATTGATCGAAGCCAACCGCGCGCACTTGCGGGCCTGGATGAATTGGGTGGACCTGCGCCGCACACAAATTGATGTGGCCACGTACGTCGCGACCGGCCTCAAGCAATTCGCGCTCAATCAAGGGATTTACATCGGAATTTGGGAACAAGGCAAATTGTGCGGGATGATCAACTGTGCGCCCGTGGATTGGCCCAACAAGGCCACCTACCTGGAGTACTGGCTGGGGGCATCGCATCAAGGCAAAGGCATTATGACGGCCAGTTGCCGCGTGGTCGTTGATTACGCATTCGGGACGGTGGACCTGCATCGCTTGACGATTCGTTGCGCCGCCGAAAACCGCCGCAGCCGCGGCATCCCCGAGCGATTGGGATTCGCCTTCGAAGGCATCGCGCGCCACGCCGAATGGCTCTACGACCATTTCGTGGATCACGCCGTCTATAGCTTGATTAAAGGCGATAAGATTAATTCATCATCGTGATCAAGACAAACCAGTCTAAAAAATGAAGAAGTTGGAAACGAGACGCAGTTCGAGAACCTTCGCCATCACTCGCCCTTCGTCACTTCTTACGGTGCTTGGTTTGAAGGTTCACGACCGGATGGCCGGAAAGTCCCTGGCGTTTGCGGGCCTCGGCGAAAAGACGATCAATGCTGTGCCCACGCGCTGCCGACAACTCGTCTTTGATGCGCCAGATTTCCCGCAAAACAAGATCGCCTTCGGTCGCCTCGATTGCATCACTCTTCAATGTTTTCATAGGTCGCTCATGAATTCTTCCGGCGTGGCTAACGACGGAAGAATGTAGCCGTGTTGTTCAGCCAATTGCCTCAAGCGTTGGTGAATGGCAACGTTGGCAATGTGCCGGCAATTCCATGTCAAAAGTATATCCATTTCATGGACCGTAGCCAGCGCAATGTGTGCGGCATCGCCATCCGCTGAACCTGGAAGCAGCCCGGATCGAAGGATTACTCGGCCCAATTCATTTGCAAGGGCGTTCGCCTCGAGCAGCGGAATGCCGCGCAGCACCTTCATTCGTTGGCGGGCCATGGTAGCTTCGCCGGCGCTAATTTCGTCGAGAACGACCTGTGAAGTAAAAAGCTCGTGCTTTGAACGCTTCAAGTCCCACCAATCCTTTGTGAGTTGCTGCCGGGCAGCCTGCAATAAGTCGCGGGCTGGTCGCGCAACGACGTAGCTGGGAATCGTGCTCTCAATGTAAATGCGCATGGCCAAATTTACCTTCGTTCTTCGCAGATCGCAGCAAGAATGTCGGCGATTCCTGGCTTAACCGCAGCCCTATTGACGCCGCAAATTTCTCCTTTTCCCTCGCAGCGATTGCTTTAAGGTGCATATATGATTGATTCGGATGGCAAACTGTCGGCGTTTCTTCCGTCGCTCCAGGGCGCGGATTGGGTCGCCTTGGATACCGAGGCCGACAGCTTGCACGCCTATCCGGAGAAACTCTGTCTCCTTCAAATCACCACCGCCGACGGCGACGAGCTGATTGATCCCCTGGCGCAAATACATTTGAAACCGCTCTGGTCGGAATTGCAAAAGCATCGTTTGATCCTGCACGGAGCCGATTATGACCTGCGCCTCTTGCGCAAGAACCATTCCTTCGTGCCCAATGGCATCTTTGACACGATGCTGGCCAGCCGGTTGTTGGGGGAACGGGAGTTTGGACTGGTCAGCCTGTTGAAAAAGCATCTGGGCGTCGCTCTGGAAAAAGGTTCGCAAAAGGCGGATTGGTCCAAACGGCCCCTGACTTCGCGCATGGAGGATTACGCCCGCAACGACACGCATCATCTCAAGGCGTTGTCGGACATTTTGACGGAGCAGTTGCGCCAAAAACAACGTCTGGCATGGCTGGAACAATCCTGCGACCGCCTGATCGCCGAGTGCGCCATCCCGAGCCTGCCTGAACCGGACCTGGTCTGGCGTGTCCGGGGCAGCAACAAGCTCACCTGCCACAGCCTGGCGGTCTTGCGCGAAATCTGGCATTGGCGCGAGCAGGAAGCCCTGGCCGCCAATCGCCCTCCCTTCTTCGTCCTGAGCCACGAAACGCTCATTAGCCTTGCCCTCGTCGCCACCGCTCATGGTCAGATTGACGGCCTGCTGCCGCGCCATTTCTCCTCCCGCCGCAAGGACGGCTTGCAGGAGGCGATCCAGAGGGGACTGCACCTCGAGCCGCAAGAGCACCCGCATCCGCTTCGCCACCAATCGCGGCGGCAGACGGAGGCCGAACGGCGGCGCTTCCTGGAACTCGAAAACCGCCGCAACCAGAGGGCGTCGGAATTGGCTTTGGACCCTACTTTGATCGCCAGCCGCGCCACGCTGCTCGCGCTGGCCGGCGATTGGGACCGGCATAAGGGCGACTTGATGGATTGGCAGCGAGAACTCCTAATCCCGCACACCGAATGAAAATCAATACCGACAAGTTTTCCGTGCCGCCCGAAAAAAAGGTCAACCTCAAGCATTGGCCGACGTGAATCAAGGCTTGCGGAAGACCACCACCCGGTTGGTGTTGGTGCCTTTGGCGTTGTTGTCCACTCCCCAACAGTTGGCCGTCTTGGTGAACTGCTGGTCGTTGATCAACACCAGGACCGGCTCCAAACCGGCCTCGACGCCGCAGGGAATCACGGCTTCTTCCAGTTTGATCTTCCCACCACGCACTTCGCCCACCTCGAAAGCCACGTGTCCGCCGGGACGAAGGACGCGCCGCAATTCCAGGAACACGCCGGTCATCGCGGTCTGCCAATCCTCCAGCTTCTTGGGCACCGTCAACGCGACGGAGGCGGAATCAACTCCGATAAACCAGCAACGCAGCCAGTTGTCGTGGGCATAGTTCACGACATCGAGAAACGGCGGCGACGTCACGGCGAGCGCCACCGAACCATCCCCAATTTCTGGCGTGGCGTTCGATTTTGCTGTCAATAAGATTACCGCCCGTCCCGCCGGCGCCAGGGCCTCGCGCTCCTTCCGTCCGCAATCGCCCAGCAATTGGCGCGTCTTCTTGCGGATGACTTCGGCCACGTTCCGGCACGGCGGCGTCTGCCCGCGGCGGGCGTTGATCTTCCGCTGCATCTGGACCGTCACCGCTTGATTGGGGGGCATGGTATAGACGGAAAAAAATCCGGGGGAATGGCCGGTCAAGCGGTTCAGGGCCACCATCCGAATCCATCTGTCCACGGTGTCCAACCGCGTTTCCGCCGCGCGCCGGAGCAGATGTTTTTTTAGCGCGCATATCTCGCGCAACGTGTCCGGGTGATAAAAGACCAGCAAATCCTCGGGGAATTCGTCGCTCTCGCGCCAGGCGACCTCGGCCAAACGGGCCGCGACATCGCCCAAAGTCGGCGGTTCAAGGCGCGGGCGCGTCAGGCAGACGCTCAGCGGATTGATGTCGCAGCCGCAGGGAATCCGTCCGAGAAGCGCCGCCTCGATCAGGGTCGTGCCCCGCCCCATGAAAGGGTCATAGACCATCTCGCCGGGCCTGGTCAGACGTTGAATGAAGAAGCGCGGCAATTGCGGTTTGAAGCAGGCCCGGTAGGAAACCTCGTGCAACGTGCTGGCGGCCCTTTGTTTGGAGGTCCAGAATTCGTTGACGTAAGTTGGAACGCGCGCCGTTGCGCCGTCTGGCATGACCGCCTCAGTTTCGAGCGTCCGCGTGTCCTTCCCAAAATCCTTGAACGCTTGCAGGTTCTCAGACAGCGGCGCTTCCGACCGTGGCTCGACCTCATCGCGGAGACAAAATCCAAATTCCAGGTTTTCTTCCAATGATATCACTGAATTCATAAAGGCATCCTCACCAACTCCAGCGCTGGCTCACGAGCGCGACCATAAACACCGCCAAGTCAGCTTGCGAGTTAAAACTTCGTCCATAGGCCCAAATCGTCGGCGACTTCCTGGGGAGAGCGTCAGCCCGCTTGCAAGAAGGTGACCAAGCCCAAGCGGCTTCGGGCGGCAAATATTGCCGCTTTTGGAAGGAGAGCATGACGCCCATGAAAAAAATCAACCCGGAATTATCTGGAATTATCATGGAAATCAACGACTTGCGTGAGTTTCCATGCGCTTCACTTTTTTTATTTTCATTTTGGTTGAATTCACTTGAATCCACCTGAATTGGGTTGAATTCACCTGAATTATCGGACACATTTCCGGCCTGCCGATGCCACTTTTCCAGGAACCCTTCCCGCTGACCCTTATTTCAAAGAACAAGCGCGTGAGCGCCACATACACTCCACACTACCATGTTTAGATGGGGATGCAACACAAGATATTCAATATTGTTGCGGAGACGCCAATTTCAGCCACAGACAGCCCCAACCGCGACCCTCCCGGAATGAACTTTTCCGCGCAGAGCCGAAGAGGTCGCGGAGATAAAACAAATGGCCGATCTTCTTTGCTGTTGTTTCTCCGCGCTCTCTGCAGTGCAATTTCAAAAAACTCTTCATTTTAGGCAAAATTATTGCCGCGAAAGAACGCAAAGAACGCATAGATAAGAGCTTAGAGTGTTTGTTTTCTTTGTGATCTTTCGCGTTCTTTTGCGGCCAATTCATCTTTGGTTGCGGCTGGCCGCGCTACGTCCTCTGCGCGAAAAAAATCCTCGCGAACATGCGTGATGATGACGGATTGCAGGGCAGGACAGCAAAATAAAAGAGATCAAGGTTCCGTGGCGGGCAAACTTGAGACCGATAATTTCTCGTTTCCTTTTGGCGGCGGGCGCGTTAAAAGGAGCTTCGTGAAAATCATTGTTCTGGCACTGGCTTTTGTCGTCTGCACGGCCCGCACCTCTCTGGCCGCGGCCAAGGTGGATTTCGCCACCCAGGTTTCTCCCATTTTCGACAAATCCTGCATTTCCTGTCACGGCCCGGAAAAGCATAAGGGCGGTTTGCGCCTCGATTCCAAGTCCGCCGCTTTCAAGGGCGGCGACGACGGCATCGTCCTTGTCGCCGGCGACGCGGCCAAGAGCGATCTCTACCGGCGCATCACCCTGGCCGCCGGCAGCGATGATGTCATGCCGAACAAAGGCTCTGTTCTGACCAAGGCGCAAACCGATTTGATCCGCGACTGGATCAATCAAGGCGCGCCGTGGCCCGAAACCGCGCCGGCCAGTGCGGCCCCGGAAAAACCGGCGCGCGAGCCGGATGTTCCGATGGCCGATTTCAAGCCCGGCGCGGCGGAATTGAAAGCGGCCGCCAGCCTTCAGGCGATGGGCATTGACCTCTGGCCGCTGGCGGCGGGCTTGCATTGGCACGAGGTGAATCTTCGCTCGCAAGGCGACCACCCCATTGATGCCGCTCTGGCAAAACTCAAGGACGCCGCCAGCGTGGTGAGTTTGGACCTCGCCAACATGAAGTTCTCCGGCGCCAGCCTGGCTAATTTGAAATCGCTGACCAATCTGGCCCGGTTGCATTTGGAACACACGCAGGTGCATGACGCCGACCTGGCCAACGTCAGCGGTTTGGTCCGGTTAACGTATCTCAACCTTTACGACACGCCCGTCACCGACGCCGGGTTGGAGTATTTGAAGGGTTTGACCAACCTGCGAAATCTTCACGTGTGGCAAACTCAGGTTACCGAGGGGGGCGCCGCCGCCTTGCGGAAAACACTGCCGGACTGCGATATTGATCGCGGCTGGGTCGCGCCTGCGACGGAGACCAACGCGCCCGAAACCAAGAAAAAAGACTGATTCTCACAGATCGTGGAGGCATTCCTCCGCCTTTACTCATTGATTGATCCGGCGATTTGAAGAATACTTCTGCAAGCCGCGTTCGGCCCCGGCAAACTCCAGAATGCAAATGAACAAACGATGGGCGATCCTGCTCGGTGTCCTGACGGCCTCGCGGCTCTTGGCCGGAGACCTGGCGGAAAGTTACGCTGGTCTCGGACGGCTCATCATCACTAATTTCGCTTCGGCGCCTTTCCCCCACCCTCTCCGCGCCCAAGGCCATTCCTACCAGGATCAATTTTTCTCCGCGGCGGACCATTATCAGGATAGCCGCGTCGCGCTGTTTGTCCCGAAAGACTTTCGTGCCGGACGGGAGATAGACTTTGTGGTCCATTTCCACGGCTGGCGCAACAATGTGTCCAACGCGCTGGTCCAGTATCAATTGCCGGAACAATTGGCCGCCAGCCGGCGCAACGCGATCCTGATCGTCCCGCAAGGCCCGCTGGACGCTTCCGACTCCTTCGGTGGCAGGCTTGAGGACGCCGGCGGATTTAAACGGTTCATGGCCGAGGCCCTGGATGTCCTCCGGCAACAAGGCATCGTGGCCGATGGCCGGATTGGCAGAATCATTCTGTCCGGCCACAGCGGCGGCTACGAAGTCATTTCCGCCATTCTCGCCTGCGGCGGTCTGACCGGGAAGATTGGCGAAGTCTGGCTCTTTGACGCCCTTTACGCGAAGACGGAGCGATTCGCGCTCTGGTTCGATCATCATCCGGGCCGCTTCATAGACCTTTACACCGAGCACGGCGGCACCAAGGAGGAATCGGAGGCGCTGATGACGGCCTTGGCGGGAAACGGCGTGCCGTATTTCAGCGCCGATGAAACCAACGCCACCACAGCCGACTTGCGCAACAATCACCTCATCTTTCTCTTCAGCGAATTGCCGCATGACGAAGTGGTGCAGAAGCGCGAGACCTTCCGCAATTTCCTTGAAACCAGCTTCCTGGCGTCAACCGGGACGAAATCCATCCGCAACGTGGATTTCCGCGACGCGCCGGGCGCTCAAGCCTTGGCCGAGCGCGCGCGGCTGATTGGGGATGAGATGTATCCGCGGATTCTTGGGCTGCTGGATGACGGCAGGTCACGACTGCCGCGCCAATTGGACATCGTCTTGCGCGAGCACTTGAGCATGCCTCGATTATTTGGCGGCGGCAATGAAGTGGGTGGTTACGCCTGCCACAACACGGTCTTCCTGAATACGGGCTGGATCGGCGATCACTTGGAAAACCTCGACCACGTATTGATCCATGAGATGGCCCACGTAGCCCAGAATTATCCGGGCATGGCCTACCGGCACTTCTGGCAATGGGACGCTCATTATCTCGCTTTCAGAGTGGAGCACCCGTTCCGGCCTTATCCGCCCACGCCGCCCACTTACTGGATGGAAGGAATTGCCGACTGCGTCTTCGCCAGACTGGCCGGCCACTCCAGCGGCTCGAATTGTCCGCAATGCGACAATCGTTTCCCGGATTACAAGTCAGGGTACGCGTGCGCGGCTTCTTTTCTTCTTTACATGGAGGCAACCTGCAACTCCAACATCACTTGCCAGCTCAATGCCGCACTGCGGCGCGGAACGTATTCCGATCGCTTCTTTACGGACGCCACCGGAAAACCGCTGGATGAATTATGGGAGGATTTTCAAAAGACGCGCGCCTACACGCCCATCGCCCGAGACTACAATGAATTGGACCAAGCCCTCCATGACGCCGACGGCAAGCCGCCCGGAGACCTCCAACTTTGCCTGGAAAAATACTTGTTAAAACACCCGGAAATCAAAGACTACGTCGCCACGCTTGACCCGTGGCACACCTGGCCGCCCGAACAGATCCGAGACATCATCAAAGACTATCTGTATATTCGACAGGAGCCGGACGGCGAACAGGAGCTTTTGGCCGCGGAAGCGGCTATCAAGGAACTGCATCAAGCCCTTGGCTGCGTGGAGGGCAGACCGCCCAAGGACTATCGGAGCCGCTTGCTGGCGTACCTGGAGGCGCACCCGGACATGAAGGAATTCGGCGCCGGGCATAAATGGCTTGGAGAACCGCCCTCCCCAAAAATTCAGGACTGGATCGAGAGCTTGATTCTGGGCCGGATCCAACCCGGCGCAAAATCAACCATGGGGGCCTCGGAATTTCTTTATCAGCTTAAGAAGCAAGACAAGTTGCCTGGATGGCTCGAATACGAACCGGGCACGCTGACGTTGAAAACGCAGGGAATGGGCGTGGAGACTTACCCTGTCTGCCGCATTTTTGCGTGCCGCAAGGACAGCAGCCGCGCGACCTACATCTATACTGTGGTCAAGGCTGCCTCTGACAGCGATTGGGAACTGCAACGAGCCTGGGAAACCAACGCCAAGGGCCGGATCGTCAAAGAGTTTCCCGTTGCCATCGGCCACGCTCTGCCCTAAATAACCCTTATGAAGATCAATTCGTTCGTCGCCTTTCTAAGTTTGTCCCTGTGCTGGCCGGCTTGGGCGCAACCCACCATACTGGCGCCGAACAATGACCCCTATTTCGCCGGGCTTTACCTTCTCCAGGCGCCCCAACCCAAAGGTCCCGTCCTGCGTGCCGGCGACCGCCTGGCTATTTGCGGGGACTCCATCACCGAACAAAGATTGTACTCCCGCATCATGGAAACTTACCTCACCGTGGCGTTGCCGGAGTTGAACATCAGCACCCGCCAATACGGTTGGAGCGGTGAGCAAGCCTCCGGTTTTCTTCAGCGCATGACCAATGACGTTTTGCGCTTTCACCCTACCGTCGCCACGACTTGCTACGGCATGAACGATCATCACTACAGGCCTTATGAACCAGGCATCGGCCAGGCCTACGCCTCCAACATGACGGATATTGTCCTGGCTTTCGAAGCCGCCGGCACGCGCGTGATTGCCGGCGCGCCTGGTTGCATGGGCATGTCAAATCCGCCCTGGAACAATATCCAGGGCACGCCCAAGGAGAAGAATATCAGCTTGTGCATGCTGCGTGATATTGATATCGAAATCGCCCAGGCCGAACACACCGGTTTCGCGGACGTGTTTTGGGACATGTATCTCGCGCAATACCAGGCCCTGCAACGGTTCGGCGCCGATTACACCTTGGCGGGCAAAGACTCCGTTCACCCTGGATGGGCCGGACATCTGGTGATGGCCTACGCCTTCCTCAAAGCCCTCGACGTGTCGGGCGACATCGGCACGTTCACCGTGGATCTGGCCAGCAAGAAGGCGGCTGTCTCAAAAGGACATCAACTGGTTTCATACCACGACGGCGTTTTGACCGTCCAGAGCGCGCGTTATCCGTTTTGCGCGACCGGCCCGGCGGACAAGGCCGACAGCATCCGTTCCGGCATGGCCTTGGTGCCGTTTAACCAGGACCTCAACCGGCTGACGCTGGTGGTCAAAGGCAGCCATCCCCTCCAGCTCTACCAAGTCACCTGGGGCACGACCACCCGGACCTACGGCGGTCAGCAATTGGCCGCCGGCGTCAACCTCGCTGCGGATTTTGAGGTCAACCCTTTCTCCGACGCTTTCAAGGCCGTTGATGAAGCCGTGGCCCGGAAGCAGGAATTCGAGACCACCCAAATCAAGAAGCTTTTCCACAGCGAGGCGGGCAAAGCCGACATGGAAAAAACCGTGACCGATTCCGAAAGGGACCGCGCCCCGCTGGCGGCCGCCATCAAGGAAGCCTTCGTGCCCGTGACTCATACTTTGACCATCACCACCCAAGGCGTTTCGGGTATTCAGTAGCCGCCGGCGAGGCCCGGCTTTCCGGACTGCAATCCGTCAGAATCACGCATGTTGGCGAGGACTTTCTTTCGCGCAAAGAACTCGGAGGGCGCAGAGCAACAACAGGAAAGAAAATCCATATAAGTTCTTGTCTGGCCAGCAATTTGCCGATAAGGTCGGCGCGGTTGTTCCGCCAGAACACGGTCCATTTGAACCCGAATCAATCATATTTTGAGGTGATCATGCGCCGGCATGAAAACCGATCCACCATCAGCCGAACAACACGACAGGAAGACTTTGAGACAGGATGAACAGGATGAATGACGGCACACGGAGCTTTGCCCGAACGTTGAGGGATTAGTTCTGGCGCCGCATCCTCTTTTCCATCCTGTAATCCCTACGGGATTGGCGGACGGGGCCTGGAGCGCATGGTTTCGAGAGACTGTTCTTCTTCCACTGAAAACCGCAAGAAACTTTTTTTGAATTTTTGTGCTTGAAATACCATCAAAGAATGGTAGTGTGGCTCGTGTGGTTGCGCTCACGCGCCTGTTCTTTGAAAATTGGCACCCGCCTTCGCCAAGCCTACGGCGCGGCAAGGTGGGCGGCACAAGAAGGCGCGGCAGGTAATCGAGGCAAATTGCGCCGAAAAAATCCCAGGCAGAATTTGGGCGATGTCGCTCAATGTCGGCTAACGTCGCCTTCAGAAAAAAATAACATGCTTGCAGGCATCTGAAGGCGGCAATTTTTGCCTGTTGAGCGCGGCCAAATTGCCGTGAAATCGCTGTCGCACCTGCCTCAAAATTCAGGTGGATTCAGCCGGATTCAGGTGGATTCAGGTGAATTCAACCAAAACGAAAATAAAAAAAATTGAAGCCGGCGCCCGCCTGTCGCGCTTCTGGACGTTCTTGGATAATTCCTGAACAGATGCGGTTGTTCTTAGCCGGAACGATGCAGTTAAAGAACTGAATCTTGACAGGATTAACAGGATTTACAGGATGGAAAAGAGGATGCGGCATCAAAAACAATCCCTCACCTTTTGGGGAGATCTCGTGTGCCGTATTTCATCCTGTTCATCCTGTAAATCCTGTCTCAAAATCTTCCTGTCGTGTTCTTCGACTGCATGGATGCGGTTTAGCATCACTGGGGCAAGAGAGAGACGCTGCCGCTTTGAGTGGTGTTCAGAAATTGGCCGAAGCCGTTGGTTTGCTTTTGCAACAGCGCGCCCTTGAAGGAAACGGTCTTGCCAGCGGAGTTGGTGGCGGTTCCTTGGAAGAGTCCGGTGGTTGTCGTCAAAGTCAGGCTCAGTTTGTTGCTGCCGGTCACGATATTGTTGGCCCCCAGGGTAAACGGGTCGCTGATGCTCTGCGCCAAACCGCCGTCCTCCAGGAGCACATATCCGTTAGTCAGGTCCAGCACGCGCGCTCCTTTGGGCAACGAGTATGCCGAGCCGACAGCTTGTTGCGTGAAGTTGGTGAAGCCCGCCTTGTAGGTCGTCGCGGTTGGTTGTGCGGGTTTGAACCAGCCCAACTGCCCGTCAATGTCCTGGAGCGGTTCATTGGTGAACGCCAGCCAGCCCAGCAACATGCCCTGGCCGCTGTCAAGCGAAATGTAAAGCGGCCACTGCCCCTGCGCCGACTCATTGGCCGATTGCGTCACCGGCGTGCCGTCGCCCAGCGTGCCGCTGAACGTCACGCTGCCGCTGGCGGCCACGGTCACCGTGCCAAATCCGTTGCCGCCCGGCAGCGTCGCGGAATTCGTGGCGCCAGGGAGAATGAGCGTATATTTGCCGGCCTGCGGCGAGGGTTTGGCGGTGGAATAGACCTCGCGGTTGGCGTCCAACTCCGCCGACCAGACGGGATTGGTCAAACCGCCCGACAAAACGTCGCCTCCGGCCAAATCCAATTGCAGCGTGATGGCCGTGTCATCCCAGGTTTTCAGGGCCTTGGTGGACCAGCCGCCGGTGAGGGAAAATTGGCCGGAAATGGGAAAGCTCTTGCTGCCTTGCTGAAACTTGGCCGTGAAGCTGCCGTTGTTGTTGACAAGTGCGCTGAAGAAGCCCGAGCCGGCTGGCGTCGCTCCATTGGTGTCGTAGAACAATCCTTCATACGTCCCCGCCGACGCCGTGAACGGATTGGGAACAAAATTGGCCGTGAAATTCAGGTTGCTGGCCATGGTGAACTTGAGTACCGGGCCGTTGGTGACCAGCGCTCCCGTGCTGGCGGTCCAATTGGAGAAAACGTACCCTTTGCCCGCGGTGGCGGTCATCGTGTAAATATTATTGACAGCGAGGAGGGCGTTGCTGTAGTTCGGACTGAGAGTGCCAAGGCCGCTGGTTTGGACCGTCAACGGCGCGCTCAACACATAGATGAAGCTGACGCTGTTGGTGAGGGAAATATTGCCCGCGGCGTCCATCGCGTAGGCTTTGATCGTATTGGTGCCCGGGGGCAGCGTCACTTCCACGTTCCAATTGGTCCAGCCGTTGGTCGTGTTGACAGTGGTGGTCCAGGCTCCCGTGTTGAGTTGACACCACACGCTGGCGACGCCCACGTTGTCCTTGGCGGTGCCGGTGACGTTGAACACGCTGTTGCTCCAACGCTGGCGGGCCACGGGCGCCGTGATGCTCAAAGTCGGCTTCTCCACGTCCGCGAAGTTCGCCGTGAGGCTGAGATTGGAAGTCATGATGAAGTGCAACGTGCTGACGTTGGTTGAAATGTCGCCGGTCCAGCCTCGGAAAGCGAATCCCGCGGTCGCAATTGCGGTAAGCGTGTATGGGTAGCCCAGATGGAGCAGTTGTCCGCTGGTTGCGCCCGAAACGGTGCCTTCACCAATTTTCGTCAAAGTCAAAGGAGTGGGGATAATGTAATTGAAGACTCGCGAAAGGACTGTGGAAACGTTCGTGCTCGTGTCGTAGGCTTCCACCCTAACCGTGTTCGGACCAGGAATCAGATTGGTGACGACGGCCGACCAGGAATTGGTGCCTGTGGCCAACTGCCAGGCGTTGGTGCCGTTGGCGTTCTTCAATTGGTAATAGACTGCGGCGACGGCCACATTATCGCTCGCCGTGCCCTCAACAAGGATTGTCGAATTGGTCACATCCGCTCCGGCCGCGGGCGACGTGATGGCCACTTTAGGAGGGATTTTATCCTGGGCAAATTTCAAGGTGAAGACTGCGGTTCCTGACTGTCCGTTATAGCCGTCCACGGAGATCTGGTATTGCGTTCCCTGAGTTACAGGGAATGCCGCGTAAGTTGATCCGCTGCCGTTCCTGATTCCATCGTAATTGCTGACGACCGTCAGGTTGCTGATCGAAGAGCCGGTATAAACACCCAGAAGCGCTGTAAAATCACTGTCGGTGGTGCCGACGCTGACCGTGCCGATGGCCGGAGCCGTCCAAGTCCACCAGAGCGAGTGGCCGCCGGGATTGCCGGCGATTTCGGGTTCCAAGTTTTCCCTCGACGCGTATGTCGTCGTGAAGTCGTTCGTAAGTCCGTCTGGCGGAATCACAGTCGCGTTCGTAAAATTATCGTTAGACGGAATATCCGCTGTGGTTCCCGCCACCAGGCTCACGTCGGTGACGAAAAACGAGGTGTCAATGCCGTAACTGGCGTCGGTCTGCACATAAAACAGCAGATCCACCGTTTCTCCGGCGTAAGAAGAAAGAATGTTCGATCCCGCGTAGGTGATAAAATTGGTCGAGCCGTAAGCCCAATCGGAAGTCGGGTTTGCACTGTAAATCGTACTGCCCAATTGTTGTAGAAAATCCAGGCTGGTGTCAGTCAGCCAAATCGAAAAAGAGTCGTCGCCATTGGGGTCGGTGCTCAAGGTTTCGTTAGCCAGGCTCAAGGTGGCCCCGATGAGGTTCGTGGGGAAGGTGATGGTTTGAAACACGTACTGAACCGCACCGTTGGCGTTGCCCATGGACACGTAGCCCGACTCGAATTCCGCCCCCACCGATCCCCCAAATTGCCACGGCGCGTAACCGGTCGCGGCAAACGCGCCATTGACAATCAATTGGGTTGTGGCCAACGCCGGGCGCACCAAAGCCAGACACAAAATTACCAAGCTAAATACTCTCCTCCTCATAACGCCAATATTAACCAGATTTCCGACAGTCCTGCAACAACAAAGAAGCAACATCCTGGCTCAAATTGTCAAGGATTTCGGGTTCTGAATGGCACAACGAATCCTTCCGGAAAACGGCATAATTCCAAAAAAAAGCCTGGACAAAACCCGGTCTTAAGCCTTAAACTCTCTCAAAGAGTGTGAATATGCTTAAGAAGATTGCCGTTTTATTGCCGGTCGTAGTCCTTTCGTGTCTTGTGGCCGGTTGCGCCGGACCGGAACAAAAGTTGGGACGCGGGATGAATAACCTGGTCGAATTCGCCCGCGGCGGCGAGATGCGCCGGTCATTCGAGCAAACTGCCGTCTTTGGCTCGCCGGACCAATCCTACACCACCGGCCTGTTCCATGGTTTCAACAGAAGCATGGAGCGGACTTTTGCCGGCGCGTATGAAGTGCTGACCTTTCCCATTGCCAATCATAAACCCGGCAATTACGGCCCCATTCTGCGTCCTTCGGACCCGGTCTATCCCGACAGCTATAAACCCAACTGGCTCTCCGACGCCATCCTCAACCCGGACACCAATCTGGGCTTTGCCGGAGGAGACATAGCGCCGATTATTCCAGGCAGCCGGTTCCACGTCTTCGACAATTGAGCCGGGCGGGTCGGCGGCCGCCAGTTCCGGCGGGCACTTTGTTCCATGCTGGAAAAAGCGTCATGCTGCAAGGTCAACCTTCTGCTCAACATCCTGGGAAAGCGGGCTGATGGCTATCACGAATTGGAGACGGTCATGCACCCCGTGCCGCTGTGCGACCAGCTTGCCTTTGAACGCGCGGGCGCCGGCTTCCATCTGAGTTGCAGCGACCCCCGCCTGCCAGTCAATGGGAGAAACCTCGTGATCCAAGCTGCGAACCTCTTCGCCAAGGCCGCCGGCCTCAGTCCTGGCGACGGGGTCCGAATCCATCTGCAAAAGAATATCCCCGTCGCCGCCGGCTTGGGCGGCGGCAGCGGCAACGCGGCCGTCACGTTGCTGGCGTTGAACGAGCTTTTTGGCCAGCCTTTGCCGGCGCCCAAGCTGGCGGAATTGGCGGCTTTGCTGGGATCGGATATCCCCTTCTTTTTGCAAACCGGACCCGCGTTGGCCACCGGCCGCGGCGAAATCATCCAGCCTTTGGATGCCTTGCCCGCCATGCGCGGCGTTTGTTTTGTGCTGGTTCATCCCGGCTTTGGGATTTCCACTCCGTGGGCCTACCAACATTTGGCGGACTTTCCCGCCGCTGCTCACGGAACACCCGGACGCGCCCAGCGGCTCATCGCGCTCCTGCAAACCAGCCTGGCGGCGGCGGAGTTTTACAACTCGCTGGAAGCCCCGGCGCTGCGCAAGTATCCTTTGCTGGCATTGTTCCAAGAATTCTTCCGCGACAACGGGGCGTCCGCCACTCTTATGTCCGGCAGCGGTTCGACCACCTTTGCCCTGACACCGGTGCGCGACGCGGCCGAGAATATGCTGGAAAAGTTCAAGGCGAAATTCGGCCCCAACTTCTGGACGGCCGTGGTCCCTTCCGACTCCTGAATCTAATCGTAATCTTAATCTCCTCTGTTGAGATGAAGATTCAGATAAGGACAAGAGACAAATGCGTGCTTGAATTGGCCTCTCCGTCTGTGCTAACTGCGCGGCAACATGAGGACGACCGCCGCCTTTTTCTCAATGGTTGTATTGACTGCTTCCGCGCAAGCGGCGTTGCGCAACTTGGAACGCGTCATGGTCTCCGGCAGCGACTACGTCCGCCTGGCCGAGTGGGGCCAATCTGCCGGTTGCACCATGAAATGGAATAAGAGCGACGGCGAAGTTGATCTGTCCGGCCCTTCCACCCGGCTCAATTTCTCCATTGATTCCCGCCGGGCGGAAATCTTCGGCGTCTCCGTCTGGCTCTGCTTGCCGGTCGTCAATCGCAACGGCGTGCCGCTGATTTCGCTGGAGGACGTGCGCTCGACAGTGGAGCCGCTGGTGTCGCCCCGCAAATCCGAAGCGCGCGTGCAAACGGTTTGCCTCGACCCGGGCCACGGCGGAAAGGACGCGGGCAAAGCCCAGGGACCCAATTACGAGAAGAAGTACACGCTGCTGCTGGCGCGGGAAACGGCGGAGCTGTTGCAGGCGCAAGGGTTCAAAGTCGTGATGACGCGCACGAATGATGAAGCGGTGGAACTGGCTGACCGTCCGCAACTGGCGTCGCGCCACGGCGCGGATCTGTTTGTCAGTCTGCATTATAACGCGGCGGACCCAGCCGTGCATGGGGCGGAAGTCTTTTGCCTGGCCCCGCCGGGCATGAATTCCAGCGACGAGGGCGGCGGGAAATCAAACCACCCGGCGGAAATCGGCAACGCACAGGATGATAGGAATGTGCTGCTGGCTTACCAGGTCCAAAAAAGCATCACCCGAAGTTTACCGTTGGAGGACCTCGGCCTGAAACGATCGCACTTCGAGGTGCTGCGGCTGGCGCGCGTGCCGGCGATTCTGGTCGAAGGCGGCTTTTTGAGCAATCCACAGGACGCCCGGAACATTTACGATTCTGCCTTTCGCAAACGCATGGCGCGCGCGATCGTTGATGGCATCGTGGCCTATAAGCGGGCGCTCGCCCAACCTTGAATCAGGCCGCAGTCGCAGCTACGTCCTGCTCGATTTGGCCGGGGCGGCGCTTTTCTTTCCGCCGCCGGACATCATCACGGCGCCGACGACAAAACCCACGCCGAAGAATATGAAGTACATCAGAGCGGCAGGAAGCTGCAGGACATGCGGCAAGATTTTGGGCATCGCCAGATCAACGGGTCGGGGGTTGTACATGCCCATGATTACCAGCAACGCCAGCACAGCGATGATGAGCAAGGCTTTAAGAATGAGTTTGAAATTCATAGCAATTTTGGGCGAGAATACGGGACTTTGGCGCAAAGTCAACCAGCATGAGCATTGCCACGAAAACCGGAGACGGCGGCGACACGGGACTGATGTACAATCGCCGCGTCTCCAAATGCCACCCGCGGGTGGAGGCCTACGGGGCCGTGGATGAACTCAACGCCGCCCTCGGCCTGGCCCGCGCCTCCGCCGCCAACTCGCGCCTGGAAGGAATCCAAAAGGACCTCGTCATTTTGATGGGCGAACTGGCCACGCAAGCCGAGGATTTGCCCCGTTACGCCAAGGACGGCTTTTCCGTGGTCACGGGCGAGCTGACGGCCAAGCTGGACCTCATCGTGGGCGAGATCGAAGCGCAAAAGGTTTCCTTCAAAGACTGGGCCACTCCCGGCGCCAACCTGGCCGCCGCCACTTTGGACGTCGCGCGCACCGCCTGCCGCCGGGCGGAGCGGCGCGTGTGCGCGCTGCATGAGGCGGGCCAGCTTCACAACATGGAAATTATTGTTTACTTGAATCGTCTCTCCGACGCCTTGTGGCTGATGGCGCGGGCCGCCGAGCAAGCCGCCTCATAACAGGAGCATCGCGTCGCCGTAGCTGAAGAAACGGTAGCGTTGCGCCACGGCTTCCTCGTAAACCCGCAGCATCAAATCCCGCCCGCGCGTTTCCCCCGGCGCGGCGAAGGCGGCGGCCAGCATCAAAAGCGTCGAGCGCGGCAGGTGAAAGTTGGTGACCAGGGCATCGGCCGTTTGGAAGGAATGCGGTGGATGGATGAAAATACGAGTCCGGCCTTCGCCCGCCTGTGTGGCGCTTTCCAGGACCCGCAATGTCGTCGTGCCCGCCGCCACGATGCGATGGCCCGAACTTTTTGCCTCGCGCAGGGCGGCCGCCGTCTCCGCGCTGAGGGCGAACCGTTCCTCGTGCATCACGTGGTCTTCCAAGCGCTCCGCCTTGACCGGCGCGAAGGTCCCCAGCCCGACGTGCAACGTGACGAAGCAAACCCGCGCCCCGCGCGCGCGAATTTTCTCCAGCAACTCCGGCGTGAAGTGCAGGCCGGCCGTGGGCGCGGCGACGGAGCCGGCCGCGCGGGCATAGACGGTCTGGTAACGTTCGCGGTCCGCCGCCTGCTCCGCGGAACGCTCGATGTAAGGCGGCAACGGCGTCTCGCCCAAGGCGTCCAACTCTGTCAATATATTTTTTGGCCCGGCGAATTGGAGGCGGCGATGGCCCTCGGCGTTGATTTCCAGCACGGTCGCTTCGAAGGCGGAAGGATTTTTGTCTTTGCCGAGGATTTGAATTTTCACGCCCAGCCCGGCCCGTTTTCCGGGGCGCAGCAAGGCCCACCAGTCGTTGGGCGCGTTTTCTTCCAGCAGCAGCAACTCGAAATGACCGTGGGTCCGGGCATTGCGCCCGCGCAGCCGCGCCGGGATGACGCGCGAATCGTTCAGAACGAGAAGATCGCCGGGGGAGAAATACTCCGGCAGGTCGAAAAAGCGCCGATGCGTGATTTGACCCGTGGCGCGGTTCAGGACCAGCAACCGCGATTGATCGCGTCCGGGGGCCGGGGCTTGGGCGATCAATTCGGGCGGCAACGAGTAATCAAAGTCGGAGGTCCTCATGCGAAGGACAAGTTCAAGGTTCAACCCTACTTCGCTAAAGCTTCCGTCATCGTTGAAAATAAGGAGGACGCGATGGCAGGCAAAGTGATTTCAAAATTCTTTCGTTCGTTCTCTTTTTTTTCGTTGGCGTGATAGGCGTGGCATCGGTCTGGGCACAGGCCAAATAAGGGGAATTATATACAAGGCAACCCTTAACTGGGTTGAGCGGGCGACGATTTTGGGACAGGTGCCGATGCTGCGGTTTGTTGGGGCGTAGCAGGTTGCGGCAGCTTATTCTGCGAGTTGGCTTCAGCAACTACTCCGAATCCGACAAGTGGAGTTCCGATAACTTCATCAATAATTCCAAGCCAATATGCATCTGCCACGGTCAATTCGTTTTCGCCCTCAAATAAAGCCCGACAAAGCGACGCGGTGTAATACCACAACGGTTCCAATATCGGGTGCGCTTTTTTTGCTAAAAAACCAAAGGCCTTTTCGGGCTCGGTTTTCCGTAAGTTATGATATCTCTTCCGGTCTCTCTCAGACAAGAAATCGATGCCATACGTGTGAAGCAACTCAAAGACAGTCGAACGATGCTCTCCCAAGACATAATCTCGGAGAGTCAAATAATCATTGACTATCTGGACCGCGCCGTACTCGTTTATGCGCCACACTTCTTTCTTCTTCTCGTACTCTGAAATCTCATGCTTAATGACATTGGTAAGCACTTTGGCGTCCGACCTCGCTTCGCTTCGCGCGGTTATTGCGTGCGGAACAGCCTTCCTAATCAACATCCTGACCTTTAGTACACTTTCATAAGCCTTTTCCGCAAGGTCATCGCCCTTTCTCGTCATCTCTTTACAGATTGCGTCCACGAAACACCTTAAATGGATTAATTCCCTCGGTTTAATGTCTTTTCGGCGTAAATTAAATTTGTCTTTCAGCTTTTGGTATCGAAAAACAACTCTTCCAATTATCTTCTTGGCGAGTTTATTTGCCATCTCCGATTGCGTTCGTTCAAAGCTCCTCAATGCTTCAGCCGCATCTTCACAATCATCTGGTAATTCGCTTGATTGAACAGGGTGAAAATATAAGAACGTGTGTTCATACGCATAAGCGTAGTCACCAAGCGCAAGCAAGATGGCGCCCGCACTGGCCGCGCTTCCGATTGCTACGGATACGGTTCTGCAAAATTTTGCGTCCAAATCGCGGCAATCCAATAGACCGTTTATAAACTTGAGAATTAGTACAGCTCCCCCAAAGCTGTTGATATAAATGGTGATCGGATTACTGTTTTCCGACCTCAATGTAATTATGCGCGACAATGCATTATGGCCGAGTTGTTCGGTAAATTTACCGAAAATTTCAACCGCCCTGTTCGGGTCGGGTCTCCGCCAATCTGTCTTTTTAACCGCCGGTTTGCTCGTCCCTGTCGGCGTCGTCGCCGTTGGTGGTGATGTGGTTTGATCGGCCATAAATCGCCACACACGCGGAGTCATGCTTTTTCCTGTTCAAAAAGCGAGACAGGCTTCCGTATTGTTCACGAACAAAATCCAATTGCCGCTTGGAGTCTTCGTCGAAAGCATGTTTTGATTGAATTGTGTGTGCGTCCGTTTTCATAGTTCAGTAAAATACGACGGGGCGGAGCTTTTGTCCACGCTTTTATTCTTTTTCATATCAAGAATTCAATATAGCACTTTACTACCCTAAATAAATTGGGTAATGTCCTACCGGAATGAAAAACGTATTGGATTTTGAAACTCTGGCGGAGTTCTTGATACACTTTTACGACGAGCAGACATGCCGAATCTATTTTGCGGGCATTCGGTTCCGCAACGGAGAATACTGCCCTCACTGTGGCCATAAGGAGATTTACACGTTTGCCAACGGCAAGCGGTATCGCTGCGCCAAGTGCAAGGAGGACTTCACCGTTCAGACCGGCACGGCATTCGGAGCCAGCAAAGTACCGCTCCGCAAGTGGTTTATCGCGATTTACCTGCTCTCCACGACCAGCAAGGGCATATCCAGTGTTCAACTCGCGAAACATGTCGGCGTCACGCAAAAGACGGCGTGGTTCATGGATCACCGCTTGCGCTCCGCCATGAAAAGGAATTGATTGCATGAGCAGACCGCAAAAGAAACATAAGCCGCTCAAGGCTGGTTTCAATGATATTCTTGCGGCCGTAGCCCTGAGTAGAAGCAGAGCTAAACGTGCGGCAAATGAACTACTGCATAAGCCCTCCAAACAATCAAAAAACGAATCAGCCACAAATCCAGGTGAGTCCGATAAAAAAATGTAATGTGTAATTATCGGGCGTATGGCGATTTCGAGCCGCAAGGGTAATAATGTGCGGAATTCCGCAAATTTGAGTTCGTTGGGCATGAATTGCTTTTTTTTATTTTTTTAGTCCGATCCAGTTACATTCACTCCTATTGACTACTATCCAGTCCGATTATTTGGCCTCAAAACGGGCGTTAATCGGTTCCCGAGATCTCGTTGATTCTCGCTTCCTTTTCCTCGGCCGTCATGGGCGGTTCCTGACTTTCCTTTAGGCGTTGTTCTTCGGCTTGTTGCTGGCGCAGGCGTTCGGCATACTTTTCCCGTTCCAGGCGGAGCTTCTGGCCGTTGAGGTCGCCGCGCCGCAAGGCAAGCAGACTGGTGCGCAACTCGCGCCACACTTTGGCTTTCTCCGGCCCATCCGGGACGGAATCCAGCCGCCTGATTTCCACGGCCATTTTGGCGGCGAGAACAAGGGCCAGGCGGTCCCCCAAGTCGTCCTTGGCTGCCTTTTGCAGGCCCTGAGCGCCTTCCATTAACGAGGTCACCGCCTCCAAGGCCTGCTGGTCCGCCTCCCAATTCTGGTAACCGCCGTTTTTCCACTCCGAAAGATTGTGTTCGCTGATGGGGCGTCCCTCGAAGTCCGCCTTCATCACGGCCTGGACTTTGGGCAGCCCATTGAGCCATGCGACCAGTTGCTTGCCCTGCTCGCCTTCTTGCAGGCGCCTGTTAAGTTCGTCGCGGATGGCCAGGGGCAGCCGCGCGATTTTTCCGTTACGGGTCATATAGTTATATTTTCTACTGTCATGCCCAGATTTTGCCACAAGTCGCGAAAAACGAAAAACCTACGGTAGGTTTTTAGTACGCTTTTTTGCAAGAAAAGTGCATTTTGCACTGTTTTTTGGGACCTGCAAGAAAATCCGGTCTGCAACCCGCACGGAATCAATCATTTACAAACGGGCCAAAAACGCGCCATTTATATGACACGGACGATTTTCAGGAATGGGCCGCGTATCGCCATTTGCGTCGCAACCTGATGAGGATCAAGGGGTTCGGCGCAAAAAGGGCCTTGTTTGAAACCCTATAATTTAGTGTAAAGAAGAATACACACCCTTCGCGAAAACCGAAAATAACGCGGTTTTTTGATTCACTGTATAGATGCGCATAAATGATGCGACGATCGTTTTACCGGCTGGCGCTCTCACCGTGATTTAGTCGCACGATGCCGCCAGGCGCATCCCAATTTTTTTGGCAGGCACTAATCGTTTTCGAATGTCCTGGAATGGGATAAACCCAAGGGGTTTCGCCGCAGCGCCGTCAGGCGCGACATCCCTGTAGTTGGAGAATGGATACAATTTCAAGCTTCGTTAGGAGCGGCATATTTCGCCCCTGACGGGGCTTTAATCTTTTTTTTGGATGGAAGGCTACAAATATTTCGCTCCTATCGGAGCTTCACGCTTGTCCGCCAAGACCACATTAAAATCCGTTCGGGCAACACTGGGATGCGCACCTCTGCCGCCCATTGCCGCTTGTCAAATTTCCTCTCTTGGGCAAGGATTGTTCTGTGCAAGCGGTTGAACATGCGGCCTCGATCAGCGTTGAAGATTATTTGGCCGGCGAATTGAAGAGCGAAGTCCGGCATGAGTATATCGGCGGCTTGGTTTATGCCATGGCGGGAGCCAGCGGCGAGCATAATATCATCTGCCAGAATCTCCTGATCGCCTTGCGCTCTCATCTGAGGGGCAAGCCGTGCCAGGTTTTCATGGAGAGCGTCAAACTGAGACTCCAAACCGCGCATGAGGATGTATTTTACTATCCCGACCTGATTGTGACCTGCGATCCGCGTGATACGGAGAGGTATTTCAAAACATTTCCAAAAGTATTGATCGAAGTTTTGTCGCCTGACACCGAGCGCATTGACCGCCGAGAAAAATTCTCGAGCTACGTTCAGATTGAATCCTTGGAGGAATATATCCTCGTCGCTCAGGATCAGACGGAAGTGACTGTTTTTCGCCGGGCCAACCACTGGCGTCCCGAAGTGGCCAACCAGCCTGAGCACCAGCTTCGCATCGCATGCCTTGATTTCAGTTTATCGCTGCCGGCCATTTACGAAAGCGCGTGGCCGGTGAACTGAATTTGGAGTTTTCAGAATAAAGGCAGGATTCCGGGAAATTCAACCATGAACCGCGCTGGGCAGTTTCTTTTTGGCTTGCTGATTTTGGCCGTACCGGCGGCGCAAGCCCAATTGAGTTATGTGACAAATGACGGCGCCATCACTATTACTGGTTACTCCGGCAGCGGCGCGGTGATCATTCCAACCAACATTAATGGCCTCACCGTCACCAGCATCGCGGCGGATGCGTTCTCTGGCTCCAGCGTGGGCAGCGTCACGATTCCGGCCACCGTCACCTCCATCGGGCAGGGCGCGTTTGAGTACTCCGCCCTGACCAGCATCAACATTCCCGGCAGTGCCATTGACATCGGGAGCGATGCGTTTACTGAATGCACCAGCCTGACCAACGCTGCGTTCGCCAATGGCGTGCCCAGCATCGGTGTGGATATGTTCGCCTCCTGTGAAGCCCTGGCGAGCGTCACGATGCCCGGCAGCGTCAGCAGCATCGGACAGTATGCTTTTGAATCGTGCGGCAGCCTGGCCAGCATCACGATTCCCGGCGGCGTCACCCGCATCGAGTCCGATGCGTTTGAAGAATGCAGCGGCCTGACCAGCGTTTATTTTAGGGGAAACGCACCCATCGCTGATTCGTCTGTGTTCTCGTTGGACAACAACGCGACGGTCTATTATTTGCCTGGCACCACGGGCTGGAGTGTCTTCTCAGCCGATACCGGTCTTGCTGCCGTGCTGTGGAACCCCTTCATACAAACCGCGGACGGCAGTTTCGGCCTCAGTAACAATCAATTTGGGTTCAACATCACCGGGACAACCAACATCCCAATTGTGGTGGAAGCCTGCACTAATCTGGCCAGCCCCGTTTGGATTCCTCTCCAGACCCTCAACCTGACCAACGGCTTGTTTTATTTCAGCGAACCTTTTCAGACCAACAGCCCCGTGCGTTTTTACCGTATCGGTTCACCGTGAGGCTGTGCCGCCACAGCCTCGATCGGAGGATTCCGTCGGCGGGACGCCGCTCATGATCGGCGCCACGCGCGCAACATCGCAAATCAGGTTGACTCCGCGGGGACTTCTGCAAGATTTAGCCCCGCTTGTTATGGCCAAAATCCAACGCGCTCTACTCTCCGTCTTCGATAAGACGGGCTTGATTCCCTTCGCCCAGGCCCTGGCGGCGGCCGGCGTGGAAATCATCTCCACCGGCGGCACGGCCAGGGTGCTCCGCGAGCACGGCGTCATGGTCAGCGACCTGAGCGCCTTTACGGAGTTCCCCGAAATGATGGACGGCCGGGTCAAGACGCTGCATCCCAAGATTCACGGCGGCTTGCTCTATCTGCGCGGCGACGCCGCGCATGAAGCGGCCGCGCGCAAGCACGGCATCAAACCGATTGACCTGGTGGCGGTCAATCTCTATCCCTTTGCCCAGACGGTGGCCCGGCCGAAGGTGACGCTGGCCGAAGCGATTGAAAACATTGATATCGGCGGGCCTTCCATGCTGCGCAGCGGGGCCAAGAATCATGAGAGCGTGACGGTGGTGATGGACCCGGCGGATTACGCCGAGGTGGCCGGTCAGGTTCTGGCCTCGGGCGAAACCACGCCGGAATTGCGGCGCCGGCTGGCCGCGACGGTGTTCGCCAGCACGGCGGCCTATGACGGACAGATAGCCGCTTATCTGGCGAAAACCTTTGGGCTGCGCCAGACCGGAGCGGACGAGGGCCTGCCCGCGCTCCCCGCCCCGGGCCAGCCGTGGCCGGCGGCGCTGCGAGTGGACCTGCCCCTGGCGCGGGAACTGCGTTACGGGGAAAATCCCCACCAGAGGGCGGCGCTTTACGGGCGGTTTGACGATGATTTCCGGCAACTGCACGGCAAGGAGCTTTCCTACAACAATATTCTCGATTTGACAGCCGCGGCGGCGCTGGCGGCGGATTTCGCGGATGGCCCGCCCACGCTGGCCATTTTCAAGCACACCAATCCCTGCGGCGTGGGCCAGGGCGGGAGCTTGCGGGAAGCATGGGACAAGGCGCTGGCCACCGACCGGCAGGCCCCTTTTGGCGGCATCATCGCCGTCAACCAGCCGCTGGATTTGGGCTGCGCCGAAGCGGTGGCGGACATTTTCAGCGAAGTGATGGTCGCGCCCGATTTCACGCCCGAGGCGCTGGCGCTGCTGCAAAAGAAAAAGAACCTGCGGTTGATCAAGGCGCTCCGGCCCGGCGGCGGTTCGGGGCTGGAACTGCGCAGCGCGGGCGCCGGCTCAGTGCTGGCGCAGGAGCCGGACGTGGAGACGAGGGATTCCGCCGGCTGGCGCGTGGCCTCCAAACGGCTGCCGACGGAGGAGGAGGGGCGCGCGATGATGTTCGGCTGGCGGATCGCCAAGCATGTCAAGTCGAATGCCATTGTGTTTGCGGCGGCCGACCGCACCTTGGGCATCGGCGCCGGGCAAATGAGCCGGCTGGACGCCTGCCGGCTGGCCATCGAGAAGGCGCGGGAAGCCGGCCTTTCGCTGGCGGCCAGCGCGGTGTGCAGCGACGCCTTTTTCCCGTTTGCCGACGGCCTGGCCGCCGCCGCCCAGGCCGGGGCGACCGCCGCCATTCAACCGGGCGGATCGGTGCGGGACGCGGAAGTCATCGCGGCGGCGGATGAGCGCGGAATGGCGATGGTGTTCACGGGCGCGCGCCATTTCCGGCACTGACGATTCAGCGAATCATTAAATAAACCAGCAGGATTTGCCCCAGGCAAAGCGCGCCCAGGGCGATCCAGGTCAGCCACTCGCGCGGGGCCAGGGAGAATTGGCGCACCGGACTGAGGCTGAAGCGGATTTTCAAGGCGCCCAAAGTGATGATGTCGCCATTGCGGAGAACGGCGCGCCGCACCGGGGAGTCGTTGACGCTGAGCAGGGCCTCCGGTTCCGCTTCCAGGACCAATCCTTCGGGGCGCCAATCAATGAGAAAATGGCGCTGCCAGACGCCCGGATCCTCCAGGGACAGGTCCAAGCCCGGCTCGCGCCCGGCCCGGATGGGAAAATGAGAGGGTCGAAAGACGGCGCCGCTTTGATTTCCGGAAAGGAGCTGAAGCTGGACCACGGCGCTAGAATCGGCGTCCGACCTGAATCTTGTCGCCGGGATAGACCGGGAGATCAAGTTCCGGGTGCGCAATGGCCTTGACGCAATTGACGTGATCAATTTGTCCATTCACACGTGTGATTTGGACGTCCTTCTTATTGGCATAGGGGGTGAAATCCCCGGCGGCCGCGATGGCGCTCAAGACGGTGATGGGACCGGTGTAAACGATGCGTCCTCCGGTGTTATTATTGACCTGGCCCATGACATAGAAGAAACGGGCCGTCGGCGTGACCGTGACGTTGAGTCGGTTGTAATAGCGCGGCACGTAAGCGTGGGTGATATCCTCTTCCAACTGGGTGGGCGTCCTGCCCGCGGCAGTGACTTTGCCGACAAAAGGCAGGGTAATGGAACCATCCTCCTGAATATCCCGATCAATGTGTTCGATGTTGTCGGGAATCCCCGAAAGGTCCACTCTCACTTTGTCCCCGATCCGCAACGGGTCCTGATTCGGATCGTGCGGCGGGGGCTTGGGTGATCGGTTGGGTTGTGATGGAGTGCCGCATCCTGCCAGCGTGGCCGCCAACACCAGCAGGCACAAAACCGACACATATCCGGCCAAACTTTGACGCAATAGTCTCATAAGCAAAGCCTTGCCAAACCGGCCATCAGTATTTCGGTTTGATTTCCTCAGTGGCCGGTTTCTTGGCATCACTTACTTGGACAACGGAGTCGTCTTTTTGTTTGTACTGATATTCGTAATAACCACTGTAATAGTAATAGTTCTCGTCCTGGCTCATGTTGATGTTGTTGAGCACGATGCCGACCAGGTTGCCGCCGACTTTGAGAATCATCTGCTTGGCGCGCAAGGTCATGGGCTGCGGATACCGGCGGTACTGGATGACCTGGAGCACCATGTCCATTTCGCTGGCCAGGATGGAGGCGTCGCTGACGCCCAGGAGCGGAGGAGAATCAAAGAAAATGAATTCGTAACGGCGCTTGAGTTCCTGGATGGTCTCCTTCATTTGGGCCGAACCGAGGATGCTCATGGAGCTGCTGGGCAGCTTGCCGCTGGCCATGAAATCCAGCGTCGGCACTTTGGTCTTTTGGATGACTTCTTCCAGCGGGCGCTGCTTGAGCAGAAAGTCGGTCAAGCCGACGGTGTTGGAGACGTGCAGGATTTTGTGCAGCGTAGGACGGCGCAAGTCCGAATCCACCACCAGGACGCGCTGGCCGTTTTGGGCGAAGATGGTGGCCAGATTGAAGAGGGTGGTGGATTTGCCTTCGCCGGCGCCCCCGCTCAGGACGGAAACGGTGTTCCAGCCTTCGTTCTTGCGCGAGAACAAGATATTGGTGCGCAGAACACGGTAGGCTTCGGCGTGCGGGCTTTCCGCTCCCTCGTCCAGGATGACCCCGACGTTTTGCGGGATGACGCCCAAAACGGGCGCCTGCAAGGAGCGCTCCACGTCGTCAATGGTCTTGACGCTGGTATCCAGATACTCGATGAAGAAGGCCAGGCCGACGCCGACAATCAAACCGACCAGGATGCCCAAAGGAATGATGAGCACGCTTTTCGGGCTGACGGGCTTGCTGTCCGGCCGGGCGGGATTGCACACAATGACCACGTTTTCATTCGGCTGCCCCGCCTCCGCCAGTTCTCGAATGAGCAGGCGCCCCAACTCGACGGAATTCTGCCGCTTGTTTTCCACTTCGGCTTTGAGATTGTAGTAAGGGCGGTCTTTCTGAGCCTCCAGGTTTTTTTCCTGCGTGATTTCAGCTTCCTTGTTCGAGATGATTTCCAAAAGCCCCTTGTCCTCGTTGACACGGGTGCGGATGCCGGTCATCACGGCGTCAACTTTGTTTTGATAAGCGGTCTCACAATCATCGAGTTGCTTCCTGGCCACCTGAAAGGCCGGCATGTCCACACCGTAGCTATGAGTGGCCACCACCATGTTGGCCTTGGCCATTTGCAGGCGCCCGGACAACTCCACCAATTCCGGGTCCAACTGATGGGAGTAAGCCGTCTGCAGCGCCGCGCCCAATTGATTGGTGGGCACTTTGTTTTCCAAATTGAAGAGAATGTTGCTGTAAGCCATGTAGTCGGCCTCCGCCGCGACCCGCTGGTGGTCCCAATCCTCCAGCCGATGGGACTGAATGTCTTGCGACACCACGTATTGGTCGTTAATGTCGGGAATATTCAAATTGGTGCGCATTTTGTCCAATTCGATTTGGGCCGTGAAAAGTGCGTTCGTCTCCGTGAAGAGCTTTTCTTGCAGCGCGGCGATGCCCCGGCCTTTGCTTTGCTTCCAGGAATTGGTGCGGAACTCCCGGTAAGACTCGGCCACGGCGTTGGCGATGTTGGCGGCCAGGTCCTTATCGGTGTTTCTCATGGAGATTTCGATCAAACTGGTCATGCGAGTCTGCTCCACCGAAAGTCTGTTCTTGAGATACTCAAAGGTGTCGTCAACGGACCAGCGGGTGGCGCCATTTTGCGCGGCCAGTTTTTCGTCCAGATGCAGGTTGGTGATGACATCGGTGAGAATGCGGTAGGACTCGATGATTTTGAATTGGGTGGTCAGGAAGTACGGGTCGGCGCTGAGGTAGGATTGATGCGCATCGGAGAACGACACCTCGGGGTCGTCCTTTTGCACTTCAATCTGCACCATGCTGGCGTACTGCTTGGGCAGCCAGATGGTCAGGAGGGTGCTGGTCACCAGGCAGAGGAAGAAAACCATCAGGATTAAACTTCGGCGCAGGCGGATGACGCGCCAGTAGTCCAGAAAATGCAGCTTGAGTTCAGGCGTTTCGTTTGTAATGACGGGATCCATAATTTATAAAAAAAGAAAGCTAGATCGTACCTCGGATACGTTCCAGCTTTCTTTGTGAAAGGTCAATTTTATTCTTTATCAATAGGTCGCCCGGAAGCCGAGATACATGACGTCACGGGTGTACTCGCGGTAGGCCAGGTCGGATTTGAGCCGGCTGAAATTGTAGCCGGCCTCCGCCATGAACCACGGATTAAAGTGATAGGCGAAATTGACTTGCAGGATGAAAAACTCTTCCGACTTGCCGTTGAACGTCGGACCGCCGCCCACGTAGTCGGACAATTGCGCCTGTCCCATCAAGCTGACGCCGAATCGGTCCGTGAGTTTGTGGCTGTCGGAAATATAAATGGCCGTGGATTCCTCATCCAGCACCGGAGTGGTCCCGAACGCGCCCACAACGTCCGTCGAGTTGTGAATGTGTTTCACCCCCAACTGCGCGGCACAACCCTGTTGGTATGAGTCGGTCAAGCTGGCATCCACGTAAGGCGACAAGCGTGAAGTGTGGAAATTGTAATAATCCACGTACTCCCCACCCGCCCGGATGGAACCATTTAAATCCGGCGTAAAACTCTCATCGGCGCCGACAAACACAAAATGCGAATCCGAATTGCGGATGTCGCTCATATATCCGGTATTAGCCAATCCTGGCCCATTGTAAGGCGGGGACGGGAAGATGATGTACTCAGGGGCGGTGTAATCGGTGTGCCCGTATTGGTAGCCAAGGACGCCGGTCGTGTCTGGGGTGGCTTTCCACTTCAGATCAAGCGTCGCCAACTGTTCCATTCGGTCCAACAGCGCGGATCGGCTGGCCTGGGGCAAAAAGGGACCTACGGGAACATCACCAAGGCCGTCCCCGTTCTCGCCGTAGCCAATGACGGACCGCGCCGTCTGCTGGTAAGCATAGACCGTATTGGCATAGCCCAGTTGCAGATCGAAATTCTTGGTGATCGAGTCGGTAAAAGTCACCGAGCCGGTATTGCGCACGTTATTTCCCGAAACCCGCAAGGGCGTGGAAATGACGGTCGGATCAATGACGGTCGGTTCCTGGGCGACGACGAAGGACTCATTGACCTTAAGGTTGTAGCGCTCGCTGAACTCATGCTCCAGGTGGCCGTTGAATTGGTGGCTTTGGTCGGTATCGCTGCGGTTTTCGTACCACTTCAAGTCGTACACATAGCTGGCCGTGATGAGCGTGTTTTCGACCGCATGATTCATGGCTGCCGACGGCGTGACTTCGGTGCCCCAACTGGCCAGGGGATGCCCCTCGCCGATGCCCGTGGCCGAGGGGTACGTTTTGGGCAGGGTCAAATAGTTGTCGTCGTAAAATCCGCGCAACGAGGCCGAGAGCGACCAAGGCTTGGAGGTTTCCAAAGGAGATAAACCAGGAGCGAACTGGGCTTGCACAGACGCCGCGCTCAGAGCGGCCATTCCAACAGAAGCAATGATTTTGTTCATAAGTTCAATTTATTCGTGTCCCGCGTACTCCGTAATCTCAGGACGGAGTTCCGTTAATCTTTCACGATTTCTAAGGGTTCAGGGCATTTTTGTCAAAAGAAAATTTTACCTTTTTTTTGAACGTTTTTCGCCCAGGGTTCAAGGGGGCATCCGCCAGCGGGCCTGATCGCTCACTAACATCTGGTCGGGCAGGAAGCCGGCCAGGGCCTTGGTGAGCGGAAAACCCGACGGCACTTCCCCATGAGCCTCGCATTCGACCACAAAATGGCCCCAACTCTTGGGCTCGAGCATCATTTGCGACAAGAACCGGGAATTGGTCGTGCGCTGGGTCAGATAAACCGCGTTGATCGTCTTGAGGCGGTTGAACTCGTAAAACTCCTTGTCATCATCCAGGGGCAGCCACCCGCTCTGACGGTCTCCGTACCAAGCCACAGCCCCGGGTATGTCGCTGATCATGAACTCCTGCGGCCGCATCCAGCCCGCGACCTTTCGAATAAACAGCGGCGAATAGGGCGTATGGGGCGGCGGACTGTGCCCGACCATGAAGGACATCAACAACGGCCCGCACATGACCAGGATGAAACCGCCGACCACCGCGCCCCGGACATCCAGCGTGACCAGATTCAATTGATCGAGCAAAGTATAAAAAAGGGCCACGCCATAGATAAAGACCAGGGGCGCCAAAAGCGCAAGAAGATTTTCGGAGTTGATGTCGGGCGAATCGCTGGTGAGATGAGTCTGGCCCGCCGCCTGCGCCACAAAGAGCAGCGCCAGGGAGCCTAACAGGAACATCCGCATCCGGCCCAAGGCGGGATTGCGAAAAGGGATGAGCAACCCCACCAGAAAAAAGGCCGACACCCAATTGCCGCCCAACTGGGGCAAATCCGTGCGCCACATCTCCCGCCCGTTGATAATGATTTTATCCAATACATCCAACGGCCCCACCCGCCGAAAGCCGTTCTGCGGATCGAACGAACGCTCCAAAGAGTCCTCCAGGAAAGGCCGCGTCTCCTGCAGCACCGCGTATTGGGCCGTGCCAAAACAAGTGCCGCTGACCACCAGATTCCGCGCCACCCAGGGACTCATGACGACTATGAAGGCCGCCGCCGCCGCCGCGCTGCAACGACTGCCCATTCCGCGCGGAGCAATCCATCCGATGAAGAGCAGCACCGGAATAATCATCCAGCCAAAGGCGTAACGGCTCAGTCCGCCCACGCCTATCAACAACCCCGAGGATGCCGCCAGGGCCACGGCTCCGAAACCGGGGCGCCCCGCTTGTGGCCGCTGCTGCAGGCGGACCAAACAGAGCACCGCCGCCAGAAAGACCGCCATCAGCCAGGTCGTGGACAAGCCGGAGATGGTGAATTTCCAAAACAGGTTTGAGCCGGCGCAAAGCACGCACGAGAGCCACGCCACCCTGGAGTCGAACAAGCGGCGCGCAATGCGAAACAACAGAAGCAAAGCCGCGAAAAACAGCGCCTGATTGAAGACCGCGATCCATTTTTCCGGCGCGAACTCCCAGTATTGAGTGGCGATGAAATCGAACGGCAAAACCGCCATCAAACCCGCCAACAAAACCGGATACACCGGCGGCGTGCTCAAATCCGGCGCCGGCCGGCTCAGGACGCCCGCGGCCTGCCCCGGCGGCGCCTGCATCCGCAATAAATAGATGGACAGCGGGCGGATCGTTTGCGTGGTAAAACCTTTGCCGCGCGAGAGATTGCGCGCCAGTTGCGCCGTCTCCATCGCTTCCTCGTTGGGAAAACTCTGGTAAGCCAGCGCATCGAACAATCCGGCCAAAGCGACAAAACCCATGACGGCCACCGCCATCTTGATCACTTTGGAGCCGGTCCCTTCTTCCAGGTTATAAATCCAGTCCTGCAGCGGCACTTAGACTCCCTCCAGCGGGTAGAGGCGCAATTTGCGATGCAAGGTGCGGCGGCTCAGGCCAAGTTTCTTGGCCGCTTCGGTCCGGTTGCCGGCGCATTCCTTGAGCGCCCGCATGATCAACTGCTTCTCCGCCTGGGCCACCGTCAAGTCCGGTTGGGCCAGCAAACGGGCCGGATCGCCGCCGGGCACGGCCGCGCGCAGGGCCGGGGGCAAATCGCGCAGCCCGATTTTTTCGCCGCGTGTCAGCACGAGGGCATGTTCGATGGCGGTGCGCAATTCGCGCACGTTGCCCGGCCAGGCGTAATTCATCAACGCTTCGAGCGCCTCGGGGGTGAATTCGTTCACATTTTTATCATTCTCCGCGGCAAATTCCTTCAAGAACGCCTTGGCCAGCAGGGGAATGTCGGCCGCCCTTTCCCGCAAGGGAGGCAGCACAATCTGCACCACGGCCAGGCGGAAATAGAGGTCCTCCCGAAATTTCCCCGCCTTGATTTGTTCTTCCAGGCTCTTGTTGGTCGCCGCGATCAACCTCACGTCGGCCGTCTGTGTCTTGTTGGAGCCGACTCGCTCGAAGGTGCGTTCGCCCAAAAGACGCAACAACTTGACCTGCACCGAGGCATCAATCTCCCCAATCTCGTCCAGAAAAAGCGTTCCGCCCTGGGCTTGCTCGAAGCGCCCGATTCTTCTTTCGTGGGCGCCGGTGAAGGCGCCTTTTTCGTGCCCGAACAATTCGCTTTCCAGCAAAGTCGGTGAAAGGGCCGCGCAATGCACGGTGACCATCGGTCCCTGCGCGCGCGGACTCAGTTGATGCAGCGCCTTGGCGATCAGTTCCTTGCCGGTGCCGCTTTCACCCAGGAGCAGCACCGTCGTGCGCGCCGGCGCCACCTGCCGCACGATGTCAAAAACCTCCCGCATGGCCGGCGATTCCCCGACGATGTTGTCCAGGCCGAATTTGCTCTGCAACTGCTGGCGGAGCGAAACGTTTTCCACCTCCAGGTGCTGCTGGCGCAGGGCACGGGCGATGCGCAACTCCAATTCGTCAATCTGCAACCGCCCCTTGGCGATATAATCGTCCGCCCCTTGTTTCATGGCCTCCACCGCCAGTTCCTCCGAGCCGTAGGCGGTCATCAAGATGCAGATCGGCGGCTTGGGCAGCGACTTGGCCCGGGCAATGAGTTTCATGCCGTCCTCCTGGGGCAGCCGGAAATCTGTCAATAATACGGCGAAGTGCTGCTCTTCCAGCAGTCCCGCCGCCGCCTTGGCGTCCTCGGCCACCCAGACGTCATAATGGTCCTCCAGCGCCGCCCGCAACCCGTCGCGCGTCGGTTTCTCGTCATCAACGATCAGCAGCATCGGTTTGAGTTTCGTCTCGGAATTCATCAGCTTGGGTCTCGTTCTTGGTGGCCTCCAGCAATTTGGGCTGGCGCTCATGCAAGGGCAATCGAATGCGGAAGGTCGTCCCCTGCCCGACCCTGCTCTCCAACTCGATGTGCCCGCCATGCTGGCGGGCGATGCGTTGCACGATCATCAGCCCCAGGCCCGTCCCTTTTTTCTTGGTGGTATAGAATGGCTCGAAAATATGATTGATCTTGTCTTGCGCGATGCCGCCGCCGGTGTCGGAGACGGCAACCCACACCCAGTCGCCGGAGCTGCCCGTTTGCAACGTGAGCACACCGCCGCGCGTCATGGCTTGCATGGCGTTCTTGATCAGGTTGACCAGCACCTGCTTCATCTGGCCGGCATCCAGCGGCGCCAGGGGGAGACGCCGCGCCAGCTTTTCCTTCAATTGCAACCCGCGGTTCTCCAATTCCGGCCGCAGCAACTCCAGCGTTTCCGTCGCCACGTCGTTGAGCGAACCGGGCGCCAATTGCGGCGGCGAAGGCCGGATGGCTTGCAAAAACTGGGTGACGATGTAGTCCAGGCGCGTGATTTCCCCCTTGGCCACCTCCAGGTAATGCTCCATCTTCTCCGCGATTTCCACCACGTCGCCGTCGGCTTTGGGCGGGCGGCGCCCGAATCGTTTTGTATCGGCGCTCTGGATGGGGTGGCGCAGTTTTCTAACTTCCTTGGTCAACAATTGCAAATGAATATTCAGCGCGTTGAGCGGATTGCCGATTTCGTGCGCCACGCTGGCCGCCAGCAGTGTCAAGGAATGAATCCGCTCGCTTTCAATCGCCTCGAAGGTCTTTTGCCGCGCTTCGGTCGCATCGTGCAAAATCAGCGCCATGCCTGTGCTGCCGTGGCTCTCTCCGTCCAGCGGCGCGGCATAGACGCGCAGGAAACACGGGCGCGGATAGGAGACTTCAAACTCAAGATGCGTGGCCCTCTGCCGTCCGCCGGGTCCGGGGGCGCTAAGACTTGCCCAATCCAGTTCCGGCAGCAATTCCGCGATCGGGCGTCCCTCCACTTGCTCCGGGTCCCAGTTGAGCAGGCGCGTCACCGCCTGGTTGAAATAGATAATCCGGCCATGCTCATCCACGACCAACACTCCATCCTCGATGGCATTAAACAGCGTTTCCAGGAAATGGCGTTCCCGCGCCAGGCGCTGGACGACCGTTTGCAAGCCTTCGGCATCCAAGCGCCCAATCCGGCCGAGGACCCGATCAACAAAACTGGATCTAGCCGCCGCCATAATCGTTTTACGAAATAATCAACACTCCAAGCGTCATTTTGTCACACCATTAAAGAGCAAATCCTTGGTGAGGCAATCTCTTTCGTCGCTGATTGACAGTTCCCTGGCTTGCCCCTATTCTTGGCCGGACAGAATGGCGCGTTCGTCTATCAGTTAGGACACGGCCCTCTCAAGGCTGAAAGACGGGTGCGATTCCCGTACGCGCTACCACCTTTTCTGAGTTCAAGGTTCAAAGTTCAAAGTTCAAAGCTTTCAAACACTACCGCGAGTTGGTCAAGCCGGACGCGGCAAAGGCTTGGTTCTCCATCATACTGCCGATTTATAAACACCTTGATCGCTGATCCTGGGTTCAATGAACCGGATTTGGTTTCCCGGCTCCAAGTGCGCATTCGGCAATTGCAGGACGCTCACGACACCTTTCACAACGCCACTCTTTCAGACGAACAAGCGGAACAGCTTTTGAAGCAAGTCTTTCCGGAATGAATAGGGAATTGGAAGCGTTGATAAAGACCAGGGCAGGCAAAGCATTTGTGACTGGCGGCATTTGTTGAGTTGCCATAGGGAAGTGAGAAGTTTAAGTTCTGGCATGAAGAAAAAATCCGTCGTGAAGATTGACCCTGAAATCATGAGCGGCACGCCCTGTTTTGCAGGCACGCGCGTGTCTGTGCGGGCATTGCTCGATTATATTGAAGGCGGAGACACGCTGGACGAGTTTCTGGAGCAATATCCCACCGTTTCACGAAAACAGGCCGTCGGGTTCCTGGAGGAATCCGCCAACGCGGTTGTGGGCAAGGCTCTATTGACGACCTGAATGCGCATTCTTCTGGATGAGTGCCTCCCCAAAGGGCGTGGCCGCGCGGCTGCCACGCCATGAAGTTGCGACGCTGCCGCAAGCCGGATGGGCCAGCGTCAAAAACGGCAGGCTACCCCTTTGTTTGCTTATTCGAATCATCCATGAAACTCTGGTTTGTGTGCGAAAGCGGCGCTGAGGCGCGCGCACTCCAAGACCTGGCGGTTGATCTGCCGCTTGCCTTGAACGCGCCAGCGTCGTGGAGTGCGGAACGACAGTTCCGCTTTCCAACTAATGCGGTTTACGCCGCTTCCAGCACAGTTCTCGCTGCTACTTCGGATTTCGGGGTGATGTAGAATATCTCGTCTTGCTCGAAGCGGATGCCGGCTTCGGAAAGTTGCTCCAGGCTCAACTTTTCCCGGTCAGCCAGCAGCGCCTTCTTGTCCACCTCCGGCTCGGGTGTGTTGACGTAGCGGGCGCCCCATTCCAACGCTTCCAATCGCTGGGCAATGGCGGACCAGGTGTCTTTGCGGGAGTTTTTCTCGACGCTGGGCGGCTCGGTGCGGAAGCCAACGGTCGCCAACAGGAAATCAATGGATTTCTTGTCGGGGAATAACTGCGCGCGGCGTTGCTGGCAATAGACAAAGATGCCGGCCTCGCTGACTTCGATCTGCTTGCCCAAGGCCAGCATCCGCTCCTGGTGCCGCTCCTGCACGCGGGCGATTTCCAGTTCCATGTCCGCCCTAGCGGCGGCGTATTGGAGTTTCAGGGTGGCGACTTCGGCCACGGCCGCGTCCAGCGCTTCGCGCGAAATGATGGGAAGGACATGTATTTTTTCTTTTTTGCTCATATTTTTGGTTCTCCTATGTTTATGTTGTCGGGTTAATGTGCTGTTGCAGTAACGGCCTTACGACCAACCCCTCTCCCGGCCTGCGGCCACCCTCTCCCCGTTTTGCGGGGAGAGGGCAGGGACGGGGGGGCGTGCAAAGGTTTCATGGAAACACTGCATTCGGTGTTGTCGGATGAAGGCGCGTCGAGTTCGACGACCAAATGGGTGCGGCGCCGGATGAGGGCGGCCTCAAGGGTCCGGCGCCGGGTCCAACGGCGCCAGGCCGCGGCGCTGGCCAGCAGCAAAGGCACCAGGCGCGTGCGGTGCGCCAGGAGCTTGAGGAATCCCAGGCGTTTTTGGTCCAGTTGGCCGGCAGGCACAAAGACTGCGCCGCGACGCCGGAGCAACTCGCAGTAAAGCAAGGGCAGGCCGAAACCCGAAGGCGCCAGCACCACGATGATGCGTTGGGGATCGCCGGGCGGCTTGGCCCGGCACTCCTGCACGGCGCGAAAGACGGCCGCCAGGGACATGGCATTATGGGAATGTATTTTATTCATTTTCTTGGGATTTTGAGTTTTGAACGGTGATGGCGCACGCCTGGTGCTGTTCGAGGTATTCGAGCATCACGGAAATCCTCTCCGCGTAACGGGAACGCGGACAGGCCGTCAACAGCGCGCAGAGAATTCGTCGCCGCGCCTCCAGCGAATCGGGCAAAGTGGCCACCGCGTGCAGCGCCACAATATCGTTCGCCAGCTCACTTTTTCTGTTGCTTTTTCCCGCGACCATCTTCATATTGTTACTAAATAACAGTTATTACGGAATAATGTCAACGGAAAAATGTGATTCGATAACAAATATTTGAAATGGACCCGGAAAAGGCGGAATTTAAACGGCTGATTGAGCTTATGGGATGGTCGCAAACCGAGGCGGCGCGGCGGCTGCGCAACACGCCCAGCGCCATCAACCACCTGGTCAATCCCGACCACCCCAACAAGCCTACCCAGACGATGATGCAACTGCTCAAGCTCATCATCGCCAGCGAACGCCCTGATCTCATCAACGCCCAAACGTACGAGTTGAAGGAAACCGCGCAGGGAGCCAAGCCGGCGGTCCCTCAACTCAGCGCGAGAGAACGGGAGCTGATTGAGGGCCTGAAACAATTGCCGCCTGAGGAGCAGGAGAGGGTTTATGGGGTAATAGAGGTCTTATTGCGCTCCACCGCTCGCAAAGGCGGGAAACGAAGGAAATGAACCGGAGCGCTGTGGGTGATCATGGCCAGCGGAACGCAGCCGTCAGACGCCCAGTGTGCAGAATGAAAATGGTGTCGCCCAAGCCTTTGTGACAATCTCATTTCAAAATGAATCTTTTACAATCTTGCATTCCGGGGGCGCAGGATTAGAGTGAGAGCATGGATAGTGCGATTCTCGCCAACGAAGCTTTGAAGCTCCCTGCTTTGGAGCGGGCGCAGATTATTGACGCACTCTGGCGCAGCCTTGACCCTGCCGAACAGGATTCCGTTGACCGGGCTTGGCTGGTTGAATCGCAAGATCGTCTGGCGGCATTTCGCGCGGGTCAACTCGCGGCCATCAACGGTGAAGAGGCATTGCGGGCCATTGAAGATGAATTGAAGCAATGAAGTTCCGGCTTTTGCCGCCGGCGGCGCGGGAATTGAGGGAAGCCGCAAAATACTACGAAAACCGCGTTTCAGGGCTTGGATTTGATTTCCTTCAGGAAGTCCGTGCCGCCATCCGGCGCATTCTAATGCATCCAGAGGCATGGTTCGCACTGGAGGAACAGATTCGGCGCTGCAGAACACACCGCTTTCCCTATGGCATCATTTACACTGTAGAGCGGAATGAAGTGCTGATCATTTCTGTGATGCATCTTCACCGCCGCCCCGAATCTTGGCGCCGGAACCTTCCTTGACCGCAGCGCTTTTGGGGTATGATTCGGCGAGAAAGCCACGCAGCCCTATCCACTGGCCACCAAACACTTCGCCATATGGCCACGGCGCGGGAGAATTCCATCAGAAAAGTTGTAGTTCGGCAAAAAAAGACGGGTGGCGCAAAAATAATGAGGATATTTAATAACCGTAATCAGCGCCGCAACTGGCTGCTTTTAAGCTCCGGTATGACCAGCGCTGGGGGCCTCTGAGAGCAGTTGATGCACCGTGCGGGCCAGTACCTCGGCTGTGACCGGCTTTTGCAAAACGGCGCGGCGGCCCGGACCGCGCGCGAAATGGGCCGTCCGCAGGCCGCCGAAGCCGGAAGCCATAATGATGGGCAAATCGGGCCGGACTTCCTGCAACGCGTCGGCCAGGTCCGTCCCGTTCATGCCCGGCATGGTCAAATCGGTGATGACCAGGTCAATCTGGCCGGGTTGCTCGTGAAAGGCCGCCAGCGCCTCGGCCGCGGAATGAACGCCGGTCACGCGGTAACCCAAACGCTCCAAGGACAGTGTGGCGGCTTGGGCCAAGGCGGCCTCATCGTCCACCAAAAGGATGTGTTGACCTGCGCCGGCCGGCATCGAAACCGGTCCCGCGGGCCGGGGTTTGACCTGCGCCGCCAGTTCGGCGGGGAAGTAAAGATGAAAAGTCGTTCCCTGGCCGGGCTGGCTCTGCACAACGACCGCGCCATCGTGGGCTTGAAGTATGCCATGCACCACGGCCAATCCGAGGCCCGTTCCTTTGCCGGGGCCTTTGGTGGTGAAAAACGGTTCAAAAATGCGGGCCAGCGTGGCTGCGTCCATGCCCGTGCCGTTGTCTTCAATGGACAGGCGCACGTAAGGCCCGGGGTGCAGGGCCGGATGCAGGGCCGAGGCCGTCTCATCCAGCGTGAGCGTCCGTTGCCTGATGCGGATCAACCCGGCATTGTCTTTCATGGCGTGCCAGGCATTGGTGCAAAGATTGATGATGACTTGGTGGATTTGCGTCGGATTGCCCAGGACGGCGCCGGCGCCGGGCGCGATGTCGGTGACGATTTCCACTGCCTCGGGCAAGGTGGTGCGAACCAGTCTAACGGCGTCGGCCACGACGGGATGGAGAAGCATCAGCTCGCGCTGGTCCTTTTGCTGGCGGGTGAAAGTGAGGATTTGCTGGACGATTTCCTTGGCGCGCTGGCTGGCCTTGAGCACTTGATCCAAATGCCGGGCGATCTGGTGGTCAGCGCCCAATTCCATTTTGGCCAGATCGCTGTAACCGATGATGATGCCCAGGATGTTGTTAAATTCATGCGCCGTGCCGCCGGCCAAAGTGCCCAAGGCTTCCATCTTTAGCGCCTTGCGCAGTTGTTCCTCAAGCTTTTTGCGCTGTTCCTCGGCCCGTTTGCGCTCGGTGATGTCCTGGAATTGAGCCACGAAGTGGCGCGGCGTGCCGTCGGGGTTCCAGGCCAGGGAGACATTGAGTTGCACACAGATCACGTGCCCGTTCTTGTGCAGATACCGCTTTTCGATCTGATAATTTTCCATCTGTTTGTCCAACATCTGGCCCAGGAATTTCAAACCGGTCTCGCGGTCATCCGGATGGGTGATGGACTGAATGTTGGTGACAAGCAGTTCGCCGCGCGAGTAGCCGATGATCTTGCACCAGGCGGGATTGACCTCCAACCAGCGTCCATCCGGTCCGACCACAGCCATGCCGATGGGAGAATGGTGCATGGCCGAACGAAACTTGTCCTGACTCAACCGCAACGCCTCCTCGATATGGATGCGTTCGGTGATGAACTGGGTGAACAGAATCAGCCCGCCGATGGCGCCGTCGGTCTTGTGCCAGGGGCGGGCCTCCCATTGCACCCAATCCACGGAGCCGTCGCCGCGCGTGATCGGGTCGCGCTCGCACTGCTCGACCGCCCCGGCCAGGACGTGGTGATAGACTTCCTTCCAGCGGTCGGGCAAATCGGGGAACATCTGGTGGCAGGACAATCCGACAATGTTGCGGCCCTCCAGGCCATAGTCGCTCAACCAGCGGTCACTGGCCTGGAGGCAGCGCATGTGCGTGTCGAACATGGCGACCGCAGCCGGGGTATTCTGGACGAATTGGCGGAGCAGCGTCTCGCTGGCCGCCAAGGCTGGCCGGGTTCGATTGAGTTCGGCGGCCTCCTTGAGCAGCGACACCGCAGGTGGTCTCGCCCGCCTTCGGCGTGGCGGCTCTTTCGGTGCTGCTGAAAATTCGCTCATAAATTACGCTGCCACAGGCTGGCGGGAAACGAAAGCACGAATGAAACCGCTCCGCTCGTGAAAGCAGCCTGCGCCAAAAGCGCCTGGCGACTCAAGACCTTATCGGCGTCTCAGGGAAAAACTTAATCTGATTTCTGTTTTCGCAGCATGGCAGTATCCGCCGTCGTCTCCGTCAAAACCTGTTTGACCTTGCGCAGCAAGTCCTGGCTGGTGAAGGGCTTTTGCAGGTACCGCTCCGCTTCCTCGTAATTGGACGAGCGCACGAAACCGCTGCACCACAAAATGCGCGTCTGCGGCGCCAGGCGCCGAATCTGCTCGGTCAACTCCCGCCCGCTCATGTTCGGCATGACCAGGTCGGTGATGACCAGGTCAATTTTCTTCTTGGAGCCGCTGAAAATCTCCAGGGCCTTTTTTCCGTTGTTGGCCGTCAAGACCGTGTAACCGTAGGAGGAGAGGATCATCAGCCCCATCGTCAACAATAAGTCCTCGTCATCCACGAACAGGATCGTTTGCGTGCCGTGCAAGTCCGACGGCGCGATCGGGGCCGCGCGCACGATCTTGCGCGTGGCCGGCAGATAGATCCGCACGGAGGCGCCCGCGTCCGGCTGGCTGGTGAGCGCCACCGCGCCGCCGTGATTGGTGATGATGCCATAGACCCAGGCCAGGCCCAGGCCGCGATGCTGCGCGCCTTTGGTGGTGAAAAACGGCTCGAAAATGCGCGGCATGACCTCCGGCGCAATGCCCGCGCCGGTGTCCGAAATCTCCACGCACACGTAGTGGCCCGGCGTCAGCTTGGCCGTGCGATCTTGCATCGGCTCGGACAGTTCCAGGTTGCGGGACTGGACGCTGATTTTGCCTTCACCCTTGATGGCCTCGACGGCATTTTCGAGGATTTTGACCAGGGCCTGCTGCATTTTGGCCTCATCAAAACTGGCGGTGAAAAGTTTGCGTTCCACCTGGCAGGTGATCGTGATCGGCTTTGGCAGCGAAGTCCGGAAGGCCTCCACCGTCCGCTCCAGCAAAGTGTTCAGATTGCCGGCCAACTGCACGCGCACGTCCTTTTCCTGCCGGCTGAAGGCGGCCAGATCATTGGCGATTTCCGCCGCCTTGGCCGCCGATTTCTCGATTTCGCCCAACGACTCGCGCCACGGATGGCCCGACTCAGCCTTGCTTAACAGCAGCGACGTATGGCCCAAAATGCTCGTCAGCGCGTTGTTGAAATCCAGCGCGACCGAGCGAGCCAGTTGCAAGGCGCAATCCAGTTTCTGCTTGTGCGCCAGGCTGGCTTCCACCGCGGCCGCAGCCCCCGCGGGCAGGACCAGCGCCGGCGCGGGCTGCGGAGAGGCTGGCGTGCTGACGCTTTTGGGCGCGGCTGCCGGCAAGGATTCCGGCGGCATGTCCCTGAGCAACTGGAGCAGGCAGATGTCGTCGTTTGAGGTCAGGCATGATTGCGCCAGAAAAGCGCCCGGCAAGCCGCTCTTGAGGTTGAAGTTCAAGCGAAGCGGCGCTTCGGGCGGCGGCAGAGAAAGAAATTGGAGAGCGGAGCCTTTATTTTGCGAGGACCAGATCAAGGCTAGTGTTCCATTCTCCTTTTCGATTTCTGAACCGAAGGCGCGTACGGCCGCGCGGTTGGCGCGGAGCACTTTGCCGTTCTTTCGCATCAGCATGACGGGCCATTCGGTATTTTGCAGCGGGAAATTGTCTTCTTCCTTCGCAGTTGCGGCCCGCGGTTCGTCCAGCGCCTCCGTTTTGAAGAGCTGCACCAGCGTCACATTGGTGTCCCCGCCCGGACAACATTGCAACCGGAAGCGCATCATCGTTCCCGCCTCGAGGCGGAATTTGAGCAACGCGGCGGATTCGCGCCTTGGCCCGGCCAGCAGGTTGGACAAAGCTGTGGTGTCATCCAGCGCGCACGTCGCCGCCAGGGCCGAGCCTTCCGCCGCCGCCTTGGTCCCGAACAGGCGCGCCGCCGCGTGGTTGGCGCGCACGATGACTGTCTGCTGGTCCAACGCCAGCACCGGCCAAACAGCGTTCAACAGCCCGGGCGGGATTCTGTTTTTTTCGGCGACGGCAGGCAGTGGGGCCGGCAGCGGCTCCTTGGCGGGCGTCAAGTAAGTCAATTCCGGAAAAGCGGCGCCCGAATCCTTGAACAGTTGCAGCACCACGTACTGATTTCCGTCCCGCGCCACTTTCGCTCCGTGTGCGACGAACTGCGCCTTGGCCCCGCCGGCCACCAGCAACTTCAATTGGCCTGTGCCGGCGGCGATTTCGTCGCGCAGAAACTCTTCCGGCGGGATCTTGTTCCCGTCGGCCCACAGCGAAGCGAAATTGGCCTCGCCCAAAGAGGCAGGCAGGTCAAAGACACGGCGGGCGGCCTGGTTGACCCGGCAAATCCGGCCATTTTTCTCCAGGAGCATGGCCGGCCAGGCGGCCTGTTCGAGAACAAAATCTGTTTCGCGCCTCATCGTCAGCGCGCAACATAACCCCTTTTGCGCGCCGCTCCAATAAAATTGGAGTCATGGACCTTCACTTCTTTGGCGGTCGTCGCATGCCAATGACCAGTCCCGCCACGATGACGAGGCTGCCCCAAAGTTGCCCCCAACGCAGCGATTCGTCCAGCCACGCCACGGCCGCCGCGGCGCCCACTACCGGCTGAATGAAAATCGTGAGCGCGGCCACGTTGACCTCTGCTTCGCGGATGACCACGAACCAGAGCGAGTAACCGGCCAGCGTGCAGATCAGGCTTAGATACGCCAGCAGCAGCCAAGCCCGCGGCGGCATGGCCGACGCCGCCCGGATGGCGGGCCATCCATCCAGGCATAAATTCACGATTGTGCCGGCCATCAACGCCGCTGCCAGAACCTTGAACAGCCCGGCCCGGCCAATGATGGGCTTGCCCACGACCGAGTAGGCGGCTTCGCAAAAGAAAGACAGAATGATCAATGCGTTTGCGGTCAAGGCCGGCAGACGAAATTCCGGCCGCCACACCTCCGCCATCAGCAGCGCGCCTGTCAAGCCGAGAAAGAAACCCATCCATTGTCTTGGTCCGATGTGTTCGCGCAGAAAAATCGCCGCAGCCAGGGAGGTGACCAAGGGTTCAAAGGCCATCAGCACCGAGGCGTCGGCGGCCCGGCCCATTTGCACGCCCGTGACTTGCAAGCGCGGCGCGAACACGAACACGATGACGCCCATCCCCAACGTGCGCGCCAGATCGCGTCCGCGCGGCGTGCTGCCCGGCAGCAACGGCCAGCACAGCAGAAGGATCGCGCCGGCCAGGCCAAAGCGCATGGTGGCCACGCCACCCGCATCAAGCCAGGGAGACAATGCTTTGAACGCCGAGTAGGACACCCCCCAGAGGCAGTTCATTATAAGGAGCAGGATCAGATGCAACGGCTTCATGCGCGAAAAGGAAGAAGGAAGAAGGAAGAAAAACGCCGCCTTCAGCCTGAACATCTTTTCTGTCTTCTTTCTTACTTCCTCCTTCTTACTTCTTACTTCATCTAAGCCGTTCCAGCGCCGCCGAAAGGAGGTCGTCCCGATTTCCGCTCAGTCCATCGGGCGCGGGCGTGAAGGGGATTTGGGGCTTGAAGCCGTGCTCGTCCAACGGTGTGCCGTCTGGCATGTAATCTATCCAGCGCGGCACCCCCACCGTCATGTCCAACGGCAATTCGAGCACCTGTGGGTTTCCGCTTGAACCACAAGTGTGATCGCCCATCGTCGTCACGTTGGGCGCCCCCATCATCATGCCCACGAACGACTCGCCGCTGCTCATGCACTTTTGCCCGATCAATAGAATGACAGGCTTTTCATAGCGCCAGCGACCGGCCGGCCCCGCGCTCCGTGGAAATCGCTTGGTCAGATTCGTGCGCTCAGTGCCATCGCGAAACTGGTCGTAGGCATAGACCACCGGCTTTTGCAGAAAGCGGCCGGCCACTTGTTGGGCCAGGCGCTCGTTCCCGCCGCCATTCCATCGGACATCCACAATCAGGCCCCGCGTGCGCCGCATTTGTTCCAGGGCCTTGTCAAATTGCTCCGGCACGGACGCGTCGTCCCATCCGTAGATTCCGGCAAAACCAATGTTGTCGGCCGTCACGGCCCATTGCAAGCGGCCCGCCACGTGAAGGCCGCCCAGGATTTTCTTATGGGCCGGCGGATTGGAATTGGCCGCGCGCGGCCGGTCGAAGACGGGGATATCGGTCCCAGCCAGACTCAGCGAGACATGCAGGTCGCGCAAGGGCTTGAGCATCTCCGCGCACGCGGCGGCAAATTCATCGGATGTTTGACTGGCCAGTGCTTTGGGGCGCCACTGGTCGCGCAGGCGGTCCCAATCCACTTCCGGACGGATGACGAACATGGCGTAAGTGGTGTCAAAGGCGTCCCAAAGCTGATCAAAGGCCGCCTCGGCCAGGGCCGGGGTCAAGGCGGGATGCGGCTTGAAGCCCTGATGCTCGAAAGCCGCCGCGTAGGCCGCCGTCTGTGCGGCGCGATCCACCACAAAGAAACGGCGCAAACGCTCCGGCGTGTCCACATCAACAATCACATCGTTGGGATTGGGTATGAGCGCATTGTCTCCAGCGTGAAAGGCGGAGCGGAATTTGTGCGCCGCAATCGCCCGCATGACCGGCAGCAAGTTCGTGGAACCGCCGCCGATAATCGTCTGCGGCGGAAAAAACACATTGAGCAGGTTGGGATGAAACCTCAGCCAGACATGCGCGACACCTTCCTCGTTCGTCGCCGCCGGGCTGGACAGGCTCCCATTCTCGCGCGGCAAAACCAGCGCCCATACCGCCCCATCGGCGCAGTGGCCAAGACCCAGGTCCGAGACTCCTGTTTGGATGCGCAAATTGCGCGCCATTTCGTTGGTGAAGCCCGAGAGTTCAAAGATGTCGCCCGCCGCGAATTGCCACGGGCGCGCCCGTTCCGTGGCAGTGTCGCCGGCCTCCAATTTTGTAGGATACCGTTGGAGCAAATCTAGGTCGGCCCGCGCCATCCAGGAACCGAAAGAGAGCGCCGCCAAGCCAACCACCGTTGCGTTCCGCCGCAACGCGCGCCATCGCGTCGCACGAGCCTGCTTCTTAGTCAAGTTGTTGACACTCAGAACCATGACTCTGCAATGTGTCATGGAATCTTAGCCCCGCGCAAGGACTCAGCGCGGCCAGCCGCAACCTAAACGATGATGGGGATGGAAAAAGAAAAAGCGGAGATGTGTCAGGGGAATCATTGTCAGGGGAATGATGGGCAGCGGAATAATTCTGCAAGCTTCTTTTCCCATTCCTCTGACAATCATTCCCCTGACAAATTTCCTTGAGAATGATTGATTTTGACAAATTGCACTACACGCTTTTTCCCAGACTGCGCTGGGAAATAGAGGCTTCGCAACCGTCTGGCTTCCAAAAACTTTTATGGGCCTATGCACTTGACGCTTGCAACAGCTCGGATGGTGGCGCCGCTACGCTCGAAAGGCCTGATTTGTCGGGGGCGTTGCGTTGAACAAGCGTCAAGTGCATAGGCCTAAACTTTTATTCGATTCGACCAACATGTTGGTCTTAGTTTGTGGATAGCACGGCAACGGTCCGGGCAATGCCTTTATTGAAAAGGAATGGCGATTTGGGCAGAGCTTTCGGGGAGCGCCCGCGTCCCCGTGTGCTCTTCGTGACGCCTCGCCGCGAAGAAGAAACGATCCCAAGCAGGAAAAGCCGGCGTTATTTCCATTCGGCAGTCCCTTTGCTGTCGGCGGGGGCGCCGACCGCGGCACGCGAGAGTCCATGAATGATTTGACCGCCGGCCATCCCGCCGGTACTTTTCACCAATCTGGTTTAGGTCAGTTTTCGGGGCGGCGGAACCGCGCATCGGCGCCCGCAGCCCCGCAGCAACATGAAAAAGCGCATTTTGTTTGTCAGTGAGGATCAGGCTCTTTGCCGGGAATTCCAGGGGCTATACCCTGGCCCGGGGAGCATTTGGAGCGTCCAACACGTCCGCACCGAAGAAGAAGCGCTGGCCTTGTGCCATCAGCAAACCATCGCCGCTGTTGTGGCCGACGCGAAACTCGGCGGGAAGAACGGCACCGAGTTGCTGGACGCTTTCATGCGCCGCCAGCCCAAGGCGCTGCGCATCATCGTTTCGGACCTGGCCGACGTGGAAAGCACGATGAAATGCATCGGCCATGCGCATCACCACGTCTTGAAGCCTTGCAGCGCGCAGACACTGCTCCAGGTCCTCGACCAGGCCTTCGCCCAAGAGGCCTGGCTGCCGAGCGAGCCGGTGCAGGGCCTTATCGCCCAGATGCGCCAGGTTCCCAGCCCGCTCAAGGCCTACACGCAGATCGTCGAGGAGATGAAGTCGCCGACCTGCTCCCTGGAGAAAATCGGCCGTCTTATTGAGCAAGACCCGGCGATCACGGCCAAGGTCTTGCAATTGGCCAATTCGGCGGTGTTCGGAAGGGATTTGAACGTCGTCAACACGGCTGAAGCCATCGGCTTCATCGGCCTGGAGACCACCAAGGCGGTGGTGTTGCTGGCCCACACTTTTTCCTCGTTCGACAACCTCAAGCTGGTTCATTTTTCCATCGAAGATCTTTGGCGGCACTCGGTGCAAGTCGGCCGAATGGCGCGGCGCGTGGCCGAGCTGGAGAAGACCGAGGAAGACCTGGCCGAGCAGGCGTTTGCCGCCGGATTGCTGCACGACATTGGCAAGCTGCTCTTTGCGGCCAACCACGCGGGCCTTTTTAGCAAGGTCTTGCGGCTGGCGCGCGAACAACACTGCAACCTGTGGGAAGCCGAGACGCAGGTTTTGCCCGGCGTGGGCCATGCTGAACTGGGCGCGACGGTTTTGGGGATTTGGGGGTTGCCCAAGACGATTATAGAGGCCGTGGCGCTGCATCATTGTCCGTGGCGGCAGCGCGGCCGCGCCTTCAGCCCGATTACCGCCGTTCACGTGGCCAACATTCTGGACCATGAAAGCCATCCCGATCCGGACATCATCCTGCCGTCGCAAATCAACACTTCCTATCTCAAGGACTTGGGCTTGGCCGGGCGGGTGGAGGACTGGCGCCAGGGCTGCCAGGAGATGGATCGGGGAGTCCGCAAGAATTGACTCAAGTTGCATCAAGGCAGATGCCAGGAGCTTGCGTCCGCAAGGTGGATTGAGCAGCATAGGCAGTCGAGATAAAAATGAGCCTGCTGAAAACCCTCGCCAACCACCGTTTCACCAGGCAAGCGGGGCGGATTTTTTTGTATCTGGCGCTCTCACGGTTGGTAACGGTGGCCGGCAATGCGTGGGCGACGCGTTGTTTGGGTCCGGAGAAGCTCGGCATCTCGGGCATGATCGCCGCCACGGCGGGACAGATGGCTCTGTTCGTCACTTGCTCGCTGGATATTTTATTCATCCGGCGTTATAAGGAGGCCGCGACCGAAGAAGAGCGGGAGGGTTGGATTGAACTGGCCACGAGCCAAAGGTTTTTTTTCAGCCTGATCCTGGGTCTGGCGGGATTGGTGGTGGCGTGGTTCCTGCATCCGCCTAGCGATTGGTGGCTCGGAATCATCGCCGCGCTGCCCATGTTTGTCTTCCTCTCCATTCAGCCCGTCTGGGTCAACATCGCGCAGGAGGATTTGCCCGCCAATTTCAAGGCCTCGTCCATTTCGGCGGTCTTCGTGGCTGGATTGTATATCATATTTTTCCGTCACGGGCAGGCCACCGGCTCGGACGTGGTCGTGCAAGCCCTGCAAATGGCGCTGCTCTATGTCATGCTAAGCCGCGCCGCGCTCAAGCGTGTGTGGCCTTTGCCCATTCATTGGCGCAAGGTGAGGGAGTTTTGGCCGATCCTGCGCGAGGGACGGTGGTTGTTTGTCTCGGGGCTGCTCATTTACATCTATGTCAATCTGGAAGTCCCGATGCTGGGCTATCTTTCGTCCTTGGTGGAACTGGGGAAATATAAGGTGGCGACCAATCTGGTGAACTCCACGCAGCAGGTGCTGGGCTTGGTGCCGATGTTATTATATCCCCGTTTTGTGGAGTGGCGCAAACAGGGAGCCGACGTGCTGTGGCGCAAACAATTGCAACTGACGGCCATTTTCCTGGTGCTGGGTTTGCCTGTGAGCGTGCTGGGATTTTTGCTGTCGCCCTTTGTGTTTCGCGTCCTTTACGGCGCGGCCTTTGTCAGTGCGGCCATTCCATTTGCCGTTCTTTTCGCCTCCAAGGTCGTCGTGGTTCTTAACGGTCTTTTCTCGTTCGGGCTTTGGGCGCAGTCCGAGGACCGCAAGGTGTTCTGGGTGGTGTTGCCGACTGCGATCATCAGTTTCATAAGCAATTTCCTGTTGCTGCCCCGATACGGCATGGCCGCCGCTTGCTGCGTCAACCTGTTGAGCGAAGTTTTGGTGTTCGCCGGCTGCTTCGTCCTGGCGCGACGCCACCTCAAGGACGTCCTGGCCAAAGCGGCGTTGACCGAACCATCATCCACGCCAATCTAGTCCATATCTACGATTCGGAGCTTGCGCCCCGCGCGGAAACGAAACTAAGGTTGCGGGATACATATAGAAGATCGAACTGCCCATAGGCCCGCCAGATGAGTGTGCTTGCGAATCAAATCACGATCGCGGTCCCGGTTTATAAGCGGCGCCAATTTGTCAAGCAGGCTGTCGCCAGCGCGCTCAACCAGTCCATCCCTGTCCGCGTTGTCGTCGTGGAAGACCTTGGGCCGGACCCGACGTTGGAAGCGTTTATCAGAGACGAATTCGGTCCGAGGATCGAATATGTCAAGAGTCCCAAGTGGCAAGGGCAGTTTGGCAATACGAACCTTTGCCTGGACGTTTGCAAAACGGACTGGCTTTCGATTTTGCATGATGACGATTATTTGACGCCCGGGTTTGTCGAAGCGATGATTGAGCTTGCCCGTCAGGCTCCCGGCCATGCTCTTTACCGAGGCCAGACCATGAGCGTGGACGCGCAGGGGCGACTGGAGGTTGCTCATTTGATTTTGCCTGTGAAGGGAGATTGGCAACGAATAGACTTGAGGGATTTATTGTACATTGGATTCCCGTTTGCCGGCCAATTGCTAAAAGTAAGCACCGCCAGAGAGCTGGGAGGATTTCGCAAAAGCTGCTTTTTTTGCGGCGATTGGGAAATGTGGACCAGACTTATAGCCCGAGGGGGCGGAGCGCAGACGGCGAAAGTGGTGGCCTATTGTCGCGCGCATGATGCGTGGGATCGAATCACCAATGCCGCCGTTCGCAGCGGCCGGCACATGGCCACCAGCTATGTCCAGCAGAAGAGAGTCCTGGCGCTTTTGCCGGCGGACGCCAGGATCGCCTTTGACCGGGCTGCCTTTGTGAAACAAAACCCGTTGCCGGTCGCATTCCTCTTGCGCTACGGGGCGTCGCTGAGTCCCCGTCTGCTGGCTTACAACATTGGATTGTTCCTGCTCTCCCGCCCCCCCCATTGGCGGTATGCGCTTTTCCAGCAACTCACCAGGCTGGGCGGCGCCCGATTTGTCAAACTCGCATCCAAAATTTGGAATCGTCTGGCCTCATGAGCATCGCGCGCGCTGCTGATCCCGGACAAGACAATTGACTTCAAACGAGTGACTTGGCAGTCTTTGGCCCCTTTAGAATTGCGCTTATGAATGTTGTTACAGGCGGCTTGGGGTTCATTGGCAACGAGCTGGTGCGGCAGTTGTTGCGGGCGGACGAAGAAGTTGTGATCCTCGACGATCGCAGCCGCGCCGCGCCTGACATCGGGGATTTGGCCGCGGCCACGATAGTGGAAGTGGACCTGATTCGGCACGAGCGCGTGGCTGAGATTCTCCTGCGCTTGAAGCCCAAAGTTGTTTTTCATTTGGCGGCCATTCACTTCATTCCCGAATGCAATGCCCATCCCGAACGCACCTTGCGGGTCAATGTCGAGGCCACCATGGGCTTGCTGCGGGCTTGCTCCAGAGCAGGCGTGGAACATTTCCTGTTCGCTTCGAGCGGCGCCATTTATGCCGATTCTCCCTTGCCTTTGAATGAGGAAATTCCGGTCGGGCCGGTGGATGTTTACGGCTGGAGCAAGTGGTTTGCGGAGGAATTGTGCCGCGGGCACGCCTCCGCTTCGGGGCTGAAAACGACCATCTGCCGCGTTTTCAACAATTTCGGCCCGCGCGAAACCAATATGCATATCGTGCCGGAAATTATCGGCCAGCTCAAACAAGGCCGCCGCTTGCGCTTGGGCAATACCAAGCCGCGCCGCGATTATATCCATACGGCCGACACGGCGAAGAGTTTTCGATTGCTGGCTAAAACCTCCCACCCGTGTTGTCAAACCGTCAATGTTGGCAGGGGTGAAGACGCCTCGGTGGATGAATTGATCGCCCTCCTTTCCGAATTGCTCGGCGAACCGATCGTCGTGGAAGTAGATTCCTCCCGTTTTCGCAAGGCGGACAAGCTGGCCCAAAAGGCCGACATTACCCGGCTGCGCCAACTGCTTTCCTGGCAACCCGAGGTTTCGTTGCGGGAGGGGTTGCGCCGATTGCTCGCGTACGAAAAACTTCTGCCCGCCCGTGAACTTCAATCTGTCTAATTTGCGGTCCTATGCCTGGAGCTGGTTGCGGATGCCCCTGACCATTCGCTCCATCGAAAGCCGCCTGGAACGGCTGACCTTCGATGTGGGGTGCATCCAGGACAAGCTTTGCGCCTCCGCTCCTTTTGCGCGCGGTTGTGAATACCGCGTGTTTTCTCAAGCGGGAGACGACGGCATCATCCAGCGCCTGGTCCGCGAGGTCCCGATCCGGCAGCGGATTTTTGTGGAGTTCGGCGTTCAGAACTACACGGAGTCCAACACCCGCTTTCTTCTGCTCAAAGACAACTGGTCGGGGCTGGTCATGGATGCCTCGCAGAAAGACATAGATTACATCCGGCGTGACCCGATTTGTGCGCGGCACGATTTGAGGTCCGTCTGCGCTTTTATCAGCGCCGACAACATCAACAGGCTCTTGGAGGAAAACCTGCCCGTTCGGGACATCGGTCTGCTGTCCATTGATATAGACGGCAACGACTACTGGATCTGGAAAGCCATCCAGAGCGTGAACCCGGCCATTGTCATTACGGAATACAATTTTCGATTCGGCCCTTCGCGGGCGGTCACCGTGCCTTATGATGAACATTTCCAGCGCGGCCAGGCCCATTATTCACACATTTACTATGGCGCCTCACTCAAAGCGCTTTGGCTTCTGGCGCGGGAGAAAGGCTACGATCTGGTTTGCTGCAACAGTTATGGCAACAATGCTTTCTGGATCAGCAAGGAACTGCGGCCGCCTTCATTGCCGGCTTTGACTCCCGAGCAGGCGTATGGCGCGGGGAAATTCCAGGAAGCGCGCGATGCCAAGGGCCGCCTGGCTTTCCTGACTCTTGAACAAGAAATGAAAATACTTGAAACGCTGCCACTGGTGGAAATTTCCCCACCATGAAAGTGGGCGTGTTTGACATGGGCGGTTCGGGTTGGACCGGAGGCATCACCTACTTGAGAAATCTCGGTTATGCGGTCAAAACAACCATTCCAGAACAATTGAGCCTGTTTCTGGTTCGCAAAGTTGAGCCTAACCGCAGCCAGGAAGATTGGGTTTCAGCTTATTTTGACGGCGTCATTGAAGTCGCGCCCTTTGGCGGTTCCCATCGCCCTGCCTTGGAATTGTTCCGCCAGGGCGTTTCCCTTCTGGCGGGCGGCGACATCATCAACGCGCGCCGGTTCGAGAAGGCTGTTGCGCGCCACGGCATAGACGCGCTTTTCGGCCTCGGATTGACCAACAAGTTCAAACTTCCCGCGGTCGGTTGGTTTGGCGATTTTCAGCACGTGGACCTGCCGGAATTTTTCAGCCGCCGGGACCTTCTCATACGCGACCTCCAACTCAAACGCATGGTTCGGAATTGCAAGCTGTTGGTGTTCAGCAGCCAGCACGCCAAAAAGCGTTTCCTGCAAATTTACCCCGCGCGGGCCAACATGGCGCGCGTGCTCAATTTTACGGCTCATCTGCCCGCCCAGGCCTTGACCAGCGATCCCGGCTATGTGGTGCAAAAACTTCGCATCCCGGAAAAATTCATCTACCTTCCCAACCAACTTTGGATGCACAAGAATCATCTGACCGCCTTTCGGGCGGTCAAAATTCTGGCCGATTCCAATCAGCGCATCTGCCTGGTTTGCTCGGGCAACCTGAGCACCAATCCGCTCAATCCCGGCTACAAAGATGAAGTCTTTAAATACATTAAGGAGAATAATCTGTCGGATCGCATCTTCATCCTCGGCCTGGTGGATTTTGCCGATGTCTATGCCCTCATCCGGCAATGCTGCTGCGTTCTCAATCCTTCACTTTACGAAGGGTGGAGCACCACGGTGGAAGAAACCAAGACTCTCGGCAAGCCCATGATTCTTTCCGACTTGGAAGTGCATCGCGAGCAGGCCCCGCCGAAAACAGTTTTTTTTGAACCCAAGAACGCGGAGATGCTGGCCAAGGCCTTGGCGGAAATCTGGCGGCTGTACCCGGCCGGGCCAAACCGTCCCATGGAGGAAGCCGCCGGGCTGGATTATCCAGGACGTTCCAAGCGGTTTGCGCAAACCTTTGCCGACATCTGCCGCGAGGCGGCCAAACACGATGGCGGCGGATCCTGAAAAGGGCGGCGCCTTTAAGGAGTTAGACGCCGGGCCAGCAGATTGAATTCCACCGGAAGCCAGGGGGTTTCCCTGGAGTAGAATGAAGGATAACACTCCACCAGGTGCAAGCCGGCGCTGGCCAGCACATCCAGCATCTCGCTCAACCCGCGCAGGCCCTCCCCGCGCCGCACCAGCGACAATTCGATGATGAGCGCGGTGGTCGCGCGCAACATCCGCGCGCCGCCGCGCAACGTCTCGAACTCGAAACCTTCGACATCAATCTTCAGCAGATCAATCGTTTCGATCCCGCAATCCGCACATAAATCGTCCAGTGTTCGCACCGTGCAGACCAAAGTCTGGCCCGCCTTTGCCAGTGGATTGACTTTGAGATATTCTTCGCTGAAGCCGACGAGGCTCCCTATGGCATCGGAGTCAGGATCAACGTGGAGGGTGGCGCTCCCCGGTTGGCTGCCCAACGCGCAGGACTCCAGCCGCCAGCGTCCGCTCCGCCGGGCGCAACGGCGCTCCAATTCCGGTTGCAGTGCGGGCAGCGGTTCCACCAGCAGCACTTGCGCCTTCGGATAGAGCGCGCTGGCCGCAAGAGAGAAATCGCCGTGGTTGGCCCCGACATCCACGACGCGATGGACGCGCGAAAGTTGGAGCGTGTGAATCCATAGCACAAATTGATTGAAAGCCTCGCGATTTTCGGGCAGATCGGACCAGAGCGATTTTGGAATAAGCGGCAGCCCCCGCAGGTTGGCGCCGCGTTGCGCCGCCGCGGCGCGCGCATAGACATTGAGCTTGGAAAACAGACTCATGGCAAATGACGCGAATATGAGACAGGCGCTGAGCGAAGACAAGTTTGATCGGCAGAACGCCCAGCGCGGCGAGCCGCAATCCAATTTTACCACGAAGGACAGCGAAGAAAAATCGTGCCATTTGTCATAATCAAGACTTCGCGCTCTTCGTGGTGAAAACGTTTTGTCAGAAATGAGTCAATTTGGGATACTGCGCTACGATGAGAATTGACAACGCAAACCCTTTGCAACTAAATTAATGGCATGAAGACCTCCAGAAGAATCTTTTTGAAAAATGGCGCCTTGGCCATCGCCGGGACTGCCGTATTCGCCAGCCGGAATGTTGCCGCCGCGCAAGGAAATGAGATGCTGGGCATCCAACTCTATACGGTGCGCGACGACATGTCGAAAGACCCGGTGGGCACGCTCAAGCAGGTTGCGGCCATGGGTTACAAGAATGTGGAGCATGCCAACTATGAGCATCGCAAGTTTTATGGGCAATCCGCCGCGGAATTCAAGAAAACGCTGGACGACCTCGGCTTGAAGATGCCGAGCGGCCACACCGTCATGGGCAAACAGCATTGGGACGCCAACGCGAATGATTTTACCGACGCCTGGAAAGAAACGGTCGAAGATGCCGCGGCCATGGGGCAGCAATTCGTGATCAGCCCCTGGCTCGATGAAAGCATGCGCAAGAACATGGATGATTTCAAACGCTACATGGATGTCTTCAATAAGTGCGGCGAGTTGTGCGCAAAATCCGGCATGAAATTCGGCTATCACAATCATAATTTCGAATTCAACACCCAAATTGACGGCCGACGGTTGTATGATCTTATCCTTGAGAACACAAATCCCGACCTGGTGATACAGCAGATGGATATTGGCAACATGTATGGCGCAGGCGGAAGAGCCTTGGAGCTTATCAAGCAATACCCCGGCCGTTTCGTTTCCATGCACGTCAAAGATGAAATGAAAAGCACCGGCGGCGGCGGCATGGACGGATACGACAGCACCATTCTGGGAGCCGGTGTTCTCCCGGTGAAAAGGATTGTTGATGCAGGCAGAAAAACCGGCGGGACCTTTTACTTTATCGTAGAGGAGGAATCCTATCAGGACAAGACGGCCCTCGCCTGCGCCAAAGAGGATTACGACATCATGAAGAAATGGGGATATTGACTTTGATATGTTGCAATAATTCCAGCGCTTTTAAACGAGGTGCCGCGGGTTGCAGATTGGTCGAAAATAGAAGTTGTCAACCGGCAATGTTTGTGCTTTATTGTGTTTGGAGGCTTTGGTGGGCAGCGATGCCTGGCATTGCCTTTTTTTATTTATCCGCATCGGCTTCACGTTCCTGTCTCGGTCGCAAGTCATCCACGTAAAATACGCCGTAGGCCCGCCATTCCTTGCCGTCTTTCTCGTCGAGGCGTTTGCCGACATAACGCATATCAAAAGCAATCTGTGCCAGCGGTTCGATTTCCCCGCGCGTCGCCTCCTTCATCTTGTTCAATCGCGTGCCCCAATTAAAGCAATACGCCACAATGTCAGCCAATTGGACGGCCGTCGTCAGATCGCTATGCACGAAGAATGGCTCGGGGACGATCCTTGAACTGCGTTGATACCCTATCTCCGTCTCCATGAAGTATCGCTCCATCTGCTGGATCAGTATCCGGCTCTTGGCTTTTTCCAACTCATCAAACACAACCAGCCCCATCTCAGTAGGGGAGCGATCTTCCAGATAGTAAAAGAACCGCTGGAACAGGAAGGCGTAATCGCGGCGGAGCAGCTCCGGATCAGCCGCCCGCGGCGCCTTGATGTTCACCAAGGCCGCGAACGTCTTGGCGTGATGGGTGGTGCAAATCTGCAGCATGCGCATCACAAAGGCATAGGCAGCTTGCCCATAAGCGGTGAATTCATCTTTGCTGCGCGCCTCGGGCGCACCGCCCTGCGTTTCACGCCACCCCTTCATCAGAAACTCACGCGCGTAATCGCGACGGCGGTCTGGCTGAATCGCCGGCCCTTGCCGGGCGTGCCGGAATGTTTTCTTCTTGAGCAACTTCTTGCCTTTGAACTCAACACCCACCTCGGCCAGATGAACGCCGAAGAACTCAATCTCCGCCGCGCGGATTGCTTGGATGAGATTCCACAAATCGCGTTCAGCGATGGCGACGGCAGCCAGCACTTCATAAGGCGCATCGCCGTGGTCATGGCCGCTTTCATCTATGAAGAAGAGCATACCGAGATGCTATTAAAGATTCGCTGAATAAGCCCGCTTCAAAATGGACTCGCGGAGAGCGCTGGAATTAACTGAACGGCCGCGAATGGCGATGGCCTGTTCGCCCAGGGCATCGAGCAGGCGCAACTTTTCCGCCACAGGCCGCGCCGCAAGCTCGCGGCGCAGGGCGCGTTTGCTTTCGAGAATCTTTTGCAGGTCAAAGCGCATGATTCCAGTTTATTGTTTTTATCTCGAACTCTTTGTTCCGAGGTCGCAACCCCAAAACCACCGGGTCCGCACACACTCGAAAACTGATGAGATGGAGTTTATAGCGCGCAACGCCTGCGGCAAGGAGCTTTTGGAGGGTGCTTCTGGTGCGGAAAGGGCTGAAAATCAATAACTTGCGCGATCACACCGTTCAATAAGAGCCGTTTCCGGCGGAAAGCCAGGGCGCCACCGCCAACTTTCTTTGAATTTTCTTGATTGCAGTCCCATCCAAAGATGGTAGTGTGGGATTGGTGAGGCGCTCACGCGCCTTGTTCTTTGAAATAATAGGGGTCATCGGGAAGGGATCACGGAAAAGTGGCATTGGAAGGCCAAAACGTGCCCAATAAATTCAGGTAAATTCAACCCAATTCAGGTGGATTCAGGTGGATTCAACCAAAATGAAAATAAAAATGGTGAAGGCGTGAGAACTCGCGTAAGTCGTTGATTTCCATGATAATTCCAGATAATTCTGGAATTATCATGGAAATCAACGACTTACGGAAGAAAGGAAGAAAGCAGAAGGAGGAAGTATGGATGGCCACTCGCCACTATTTCAAAGAAAAGGCGCCTGAGCGCTTCACAAGCACCATACTACCACTGTTTGACGGGAATGCAACAACATAAATCAAATATAATCATGCGCGTTAAGTTGTTGATTATCAACGAATATTACGAGGTGACGGGTCAAATGGGAGGGGCGGTGGGGTCAGAGGTCAAAACCAGACTTGCGCCCCCTCAAGAACCGGGAGTCATTTGCGTCTTGAACCTGACACGGGCGGTGTGGCATAAATGGGCTGGTTCGAAATCGTCCTCTCTATGAAGAACGTGTCCAGAAAAGTCCTGGCGGCGGCGGCCATGGCCGGGCTGCTCAGCGGAGCGGCCGTTCGGCAAAGCTACGCCGACGGCACGAATACCAATACCACAACTAAGACCAACGTCGCGCCCGGCAAAGTCGCGCCCGCCAAAAAGTCGCCAAAGGTCCACGATTGCTCCGGCGTGAACGACTGCAAGGGATTGGGCGGATGCAAGACCAGCGAAAACGAGTGCAAATTCAAGAACGCGTGCAAAGGCAAGGGCGGTTGCGAGCTTACCAAAAAGGACATCAAGGATTGGGAAAAAAAACAAAAAGAAGCCGCCAAACATCCCACCTCCTGACCATCGCGCGAATTCAAGATTTCCCCCCGGGGTTTTGACGACGGCGCGCGCATTCACGAAAGCGACTCACCATCAAAACAGGCTGCTGATCATCGTGCCCAGGATGCTCAGAGGGCCGGTGTCTTCGAGGCTTTCGGTGGCCTTGTCGAGCTTTTGAAGGGAGAGCTTGGCGCCTTTTAGAAAAGTGTCGTCGTTGATCAATTGGCCCACGGTTCCTTGCCCTTGGTTGATCTTTAACAAGATGGAATGCGCGTTGGTCATCGCACCGGTTGCCGCGAGATACAGCGTGTCATCGGTCAGCAGCTTGCCCAAAGTGCCCTTTCCTGCCCTGGCGTCCGTAATCACCTGGTTGGCGTTGGTCAATACCGTGTGGGCGTCGGAGGTCACGCCTTTGACGTCGTCGCCGACGCTTTGCAGATTGCTGACGACGCCCTGGGCGGAGACGTACAAGGTATCCTCATTGATCAATTTGCCGACGGTCCCCTGCCCCTGCACGATGCGATCGGAGATGGTTTTGATGTTGCTGAAGGTGGCCGTGAGGTTGGTCCGGTTGTCTTTCAAAAAATCGGTCAACGGGCCGAGCAAAGTGTCAATTTTCTCGCCGCTGAAACTCCGGGTGAGGTTTTCCACGCCGGTGGCGACCTTGTCCAGCTTGGTGAATATTTGGCCCAGGTCGGGCTGCTCGACGGCTTCCAAAATTGCGCCGTCCTCGACCTTCGGGGCGCCAGGAGTGCCGAAATCAATGGCCACGTAATTTTGCGACATCAGGCCGGTAAAGCTGATGCTGGCTTTGCTGTCAGTTCTCACATCGGCCTCGCGGCTCAGGTTCATGGTGACATCGGCGGAGGCATTGGTCAGGACGATGTTTTGGACGCGGCCGACGTGGACGCCGGCCATTTTGACAGAGTCGCCGACTTTGAGGTCCTGCACGTTTTTGAACAGAGCGTGGACACGGTAGCCGCGCTCCAGGAAGCCGAAGCTGCCGAGGTATTCCAAAATGAGCAGGATCAGGACAACGGCCAAGGCGAAGAAAATGCCCAGCTTGCTTTCAATGGATTCTTTCATAGAGTCAATGTGGTGCAGGTGGAAGGAGTTCCGCGCGAATGAATTTTTGGATGCGCGGATCGGGGCTGTTTTGGACTTCGCTGGGCGTGCCGATGAAAAGAATCCGCCCATCTTCGATCATAGCGATGCGGTTGGCGGCAGCGAAGGCCAGGTCACGGTCATGTGTGACAATGACGGAGGTGGCGCCGGTGCGCCGGTTCAGTTTCAAAATCTCCTGCCCGATGGTCACCGCCATGAGCGGGTCCAAGTCGGAAGTCGGTTCGTCAAAGAGCACCAGTTGCGGTTCGACGACCAGGGCGCGGGCGATGGCGACGCGTTTCTGCATGCCCCCGGAGAGTTCGGTCGGAGAGCGGTCCTCCAAGCCTTTGAGGCCGACGGTTTCCAGGGCGCGGGCGACCATGGCTTGGATTTCCGCGGGCGGTTTGAGTTGATGCTCCGACTGGTAGAGGCCGACATTCTCACCCACCGTCAGCGAGTCCAGCAAGGCGGCCGACTGGAAGACCATGGCCATGCGGTATTGTTCCCGCACCTCGGGCTTCTGGATGGATTGGCCTTCCACGAGGATTTCTCCGGCATCGGGTGTCAACAAGCCGATAAGGTGTTTGAGCAGCACGGTCTTGCCGCTGCCGCTGGAACCCATAATGACGAATAGTTCGCCAGGATCAACGCGGAAGGAGATGCCTTTGAGAACTTCAATCCCGTGGAAGCCCTTGCGCAAGTCGCGGACTTCGACCCGGACATTTTTGGGATGCGCGAGGGCGGTCATTTTTGGATGTAAAGCAGGAGGCGGGTCAGAAAGTAATCCAGAATCAGGATCATGACGATGGAATTGACCACGGCTTTGGTCACGCTGCGGCCGATGCCGCGGGGACCGCCGCGAGTGAGCAGACCCTGGTGACAGGAGATGATGCCGATGGCCAAGGCAAAGATCACGGATTTGAAGAGGCCGTTGAATACGTCGCCAACGTCCACCACGTCGCGCAGGTTTTCAAAGAAAGTGTCAAAGCCGACGGCGATTTTCTGGTTGAGATTGCAGACCAGCGCGCCGCCGAGCCAGCCGACGGGGATGGAAAAAAGCACCAGGATGGGCAGCGACACGGCGATGGCGATCATACGCGGGAGAACCAAGTAGCGCACCGGATCAATGTTCATGGTGCGCAGGGCGTCAATCTCCTCATAAACCTGCATGGAGCCGATCTCGGCCGACATGGCGGAACCGATGCGGCCCGCCACGAGAATGGCGACCATGACGGGAGCCAATTCCTTGCACATGGAAAGGCCGATCATGCCGCCCAGGACCGAGCTGATGCCGCGCTTGACCAACTCGGGTCCGGTTTGCAAGGCCAGGACGCCGCCAATGAAAAGGGAAAGAATGCACACCATGAAGAGGCTGGCCAGGCCGATAAAGGCGAGCTGGTCAAAAACTTTGGAGCGCTGCCGCCACGTTTGCGGCAACGCCAGCAAGGTTCGCCAGGACAAAATCAAAATTTCGCCGATATTTTGAAACATCACGATTTGGCGGCGGAGGTCCGCGCCGGTTTCCCGCCCAAGTTCAGGCTTCCCACGCGCCAGCGGCCCCCGTCTGGTGTGGATTGATACTTAAAAAGCCCGAACAAGAGCGAGGTTTTTTTTGACTGGCCCACGCTTTCGTGCCGGTACAGATTCCACAGCAACGACTGGCTGGAGGCGCCCGTGTGGGGGTTCCTCTCCGCTCTCCACAGCGACCACAACTGAGAGTACTCCCGGCCGATGGTCCGGTTGTTGGGAAATAAAGGCTCCAAAATTGCAAGAAACTGTGACCGCCGATTTCCTTCCAAGTCGCGGCGGTAGCAATAGAAAGGCCAAAAATCAACGTTGCGTTTAAAGTCATGCGATTCGGTGTTCCGCTCCACAGTGTCGTTGTAGAGGAAATACATGACTCGGCTGCGGCGGCGATCCACCGGAGGCGCCTGCAGCCGATTGAACTTGTAGAGCAAGAAGCCGTAGAAATCGCTTTCCAAGCCGTTGTGCCGGGCGCGGCTGTAGAATGGAAAGTAGCGCGTCACGGTCTTGGACCCATGCGCCCAGACAAAGAGCGGCCAAAGAAAATCGTGCTCCACGTAATTCTTCTCGCGGTCATGGAGGGCATTGAAGCCGAAAGGAAAACCGTAGGAGGTTTCATCACGCGAGGGCGAGCGGGTTCGGCTGTAAAAGGGCACCATGGTCAGGCTGGAGGCGGGATTGGTCGTGCCCACGTCCGCGTGGTTCTTGAAGTAAAAGGGCCAGAGCGCGAAAAACTTATCGTAGCCGCCGATGGTTTCGGTTTCGCCCATCGAATTAGTGCGGAACGTCGTTGTTTTGCTCTCCATCCCGGCCAATGGCCAGACTTCCCATCCGGTCAGACCGTTGCCGCGCCGCCGATCGAAGACTGGATAAAAATAGTTGTCGGTGACCACGTCCTTTTTGCGCGTCTCCGAATAGAGCGGGAACATGACGAACTTAATATCGTTCCGAAACATCCTGTTCTCCAAGTGTCCGAAGAGCGGAAAGAGCGCCGTGTAGTTGTGGTTGCTCTCCGTTGAACTCTGATGGAAATAAAACGGGAAAAGGGTGGTGTGGCGCACCATGTTTTCCTCGGGCGTTTGGCCTCCGGAAAAACTCAAGACCTGGCCCACTTGCAGCCGGTACTCCGTGCCGAAACGGCGGTAATTCATGGCCGGATACAAGAAATCCCACTCGCTCCAATCCACTTCCGGCGTAAGCGTGCGGCAGAAAAAGGGCGGCAGCGCCCACTGCGTTTGCCCGGAGGCGTCTTGATCGTAAAAGAACGGACCCGCTGCTTCCTCTCGCCATCCTGAAGAAAGCGTCAATCGGAATTTGGCGTAGGCCGGACCGGCCAGAAGCTCATCATCTACGGCGGCTCGGGCGGAAAGAGCGGCCAAAAAGCTGGCCAGCCAAAGAACATGCCAAGGAAAATGTCGGTAATTCGGCATTAACGATAACGGTTACGATTTGACGATAATTGGTGCATTCCTAACCCGACTTTACGCGATTTTCATTGACTTTTATCAATCGTTTGGTAATTTCCTAGCACTAATTGAGGTTTTTACCTCGGTTCCTCCACACTTGGTGGCAGCTTTGCATTGCTGCTACCAAGTGTTTTTTTTGTCACATTCCAGCCATAGCGGCCGAGAATACTTATTAGAGCTGGCAGAAAAGTCAGACCCGCTATCATGCAGGCCGCGATTCCGACTGCCATGACCAAGCCCAAGCTTTGTATCCCTTGATGCTTGCCCAACATCAAACTGCCGAAGCCGGTCAGCGCAGTCAACCCGGATACCAATACAGCTTTTCCGGTGCTCTTGCCCAAAATACTGGCTTTCTGTTCTTCCGCCACCCGGTTGAGAATGTGAATGCCGTTGGTCACACCGATGCCGATGACCAGCGGCAAGGTCATGATATTGGCCGGATTAAACGACACGCCCACAAGTCCCATCAAGCCAAGAGTCCAGGCGGAACCGACGGCGACCGGCAAGAGGGAAAGAACCACGCACATGACGGAGCGGAAATGAATGTAAACCATAATGGCGATGGCCCCCAACGAGTAGAGAGCCGCTTCCTGGTAGCTGTCTTTGAGCAACTTCGTGTACTCATAGAGTTGCACGGGCGTGCCCGTCACCCTGTTGGCCTGGCCATCCATGGCGGCGCGCAACTCGCCGATGAATTTCTGTTGGACATCGTGCTTCCAGACATCATCCCTGGGGAACACCTGCACCATGTATTTGCCCGTCCGTCCGACAAATTGCGCGCGCAACGCCGCCGGCAGGTCCTCGGGCCGCAACCGGCTGCCGACGTCTTGCGTTTGAATGGTTTCAAAAGTCTGGCGAATGTCGTCGAAGAGCGCCTCTTGGTAGTCTTTGAGCCGCCCCGGGATTTCCGGGTCCGCGCTCAACATCTTGACCCGGAAATCGCTGATGGACTGCGCCAACGCGCGCAGTTGGAGGGCCAATTGGGGCCGTTCCTTGGCCACGTCGTCCGCCGCCGCCATCAAGTAGCCCATCGTGCCATACAAGGTGAGGCTTAAGTCGTCCAGGGCCACTGCATGGGTGTCCACGCGGCCAAACTTCAAGTCGGAAACCTCCTCTTTGATCTGGCGCACCATTTTTATTTCCGAGGTCTGGTCTTTGGTCAGGAGATCGAAGATCGCGTCTCCCCGGTCGCTGCCATCCACGCTGGCGACCGTCGGCAGATTGGTGACAACCTGCTCGATATGGGCCGCCTGTTCCAAGGTATCGGCCACAATCGCGGCGAAAAGGATGGATTGGCCGGGGCGCGGCGTGATTTCATCCGGATAGGCATCCTGAATGAGCATCTGGTTGAGCTGGATCAAATCCTGCCCTTGTGGATTTGTTTTCAGGAATTCCGCCGTCTTGGGCCGCAGAGCGACGGAGCCAAAGCGGGCGCGATCGTAAATCAACGGACCAGTAATAAGTCGGTTGAGATTCTTCGCCAGGACGGATTGCAATTCGTCCGGGTCCGTATTGACGCCTGGATAGGAGTCCAGCATGGCTCGCGCCGCAGGGTCCAAATGATCGCTCACGAAAGCGGAGACGGGGTCCGACCGGGCCGTAAGCTTTTTGACAAAGGAAGGCAGGTTCGTGATGTCGTCCGCGGAGAAGGTCGAGGCTCCGGAGAACAAGAGCTTTTTTTCATAAACCACCGCAGGCAAGCCTTTACTCTGCATGTTGAGCAAATTGTAATCGAAATCCACTTTGTAGAATTGCGTGGCCGCGACGGCGCAAAGCGCCAGGGTACCGCCCACTACCAGGCCGGGTCGTTCCAGCCAAAAACTTTCGATGCGCGCGCGGCTTTCCGCGGGCAGGCCGACGGCGTGATCCATCACATTTTGACGGCCCCGCAATAGCAGCGCCGGCAGCATCGTCATCATCGGAAAGAGGCAGAGCACCAGGCCGCCGCCGGAAATGATCCCCATTTCCTGAATGCCTTTGAAGTTGGTCAATCCCATGGCCAGGAACGCGGCCGCAGTCGTCAGCGCGCCGGTGACAATGCCCTGGCCGGTGAACACCATCGCCTTTTCCACAGCCTCCACCGCGCTGCGGCGGTTGCGGATTTCCTCCTCATAGCGGGTGATGAAATGAATCCCAAAATCAATGGCCAGCCCGATCAAAATAGGCGCGAACGTGACGGTCAGGATGTTCAAATGTCCGACGACCAGCGTGGTGAATCCCATGCTGTAGCCCAAGCCCACCACTAGGCAGAGCACAGCCTTGAGCGGGCGTCCCGTCTCCCGGTAGGCGTAAATGAAAATCATGGAGCAGATGGCCAACGAGACCAGGGTCGCCACGGTCGTGTCCCGTTGCGACTGCAGCATCTGGTCATAATCCAGCACCGGCTCGCCCGTCAGGCCGATGTTCAAGCCGGGCACTTCCACTGCCGTTTGCTGGATCAACTCGCGCATGCGTCGCACGGCCGCCCCAATGACCTCGGCATCGCGAGCGCGGGCGGTGACGAGATAAATGCGGCCGTTGGCAAAAGTGATATACATCCGTTGCTCTGCTTCCTCCCCCGCCCCGAACAAGGCGGTGACGCCAGGCGAAACCGGGGTGCCTGGCCGGCTCAAACTGTCGGTGGCCTGGTCAATGATTCGCTGCAAGGCGGGCAAGGCGCCGATGAGGGCGTTGTTGGAGGCGTTCTCCTCGCGTTTGGCGGTTCGGAACTGCTTGTTAATCAGCTCGAAAAAAGAATTCAGATTTGTGGCGCGCGTAAACTGCTCGATGAACGGCCGGTAATTCTTCAGTTTCTCCCGCATTTTCGCCAAATCCGATTCCGGCACGAACAACAGCGCTTTGCGTCCCAAGGAAGGCAGGTCGCCTTTGTAAAAAATATCGGTGAACAGGTTGGTTTCCGGCTGCAGCCGCGCCGCCAGCCGCTCCACGAATTGGCGGTTGCGCTCCATGTCCTCGCTTTCCACCACCACCGCCAATTCGTCCTGGCCCGGAAACTCCTGCCGGAATTTCATATAGACTTGATGGTACTTCTTGTCCGCCCCGACCAGGTTGTCCTGGCTCATGTCGAATTGCAAAAAGAAGGCCGTATAGACCACGCACACCGCGAAAAGAGCCAACTGCGGCAGCACGAACCACCTGGGATGGTTGCACACCATCCGCGCCACGACGCGCAAGAGCCGCGCGAAAAATGTGTCGGCCACCGATGTCAGGCGGCCCTCCGTTGCTGGCGGGGTTTAGAATTCAAGATTTAGTCTTATGGCCGATACGGCATTCAACCGCGTATCTTGCGGCTGTCTCAGAATTTAGAACCATGCGCGAAAAAGCCCTCCCTCTCAATCGGGAAATTCCGCGTTGGAATAAACTTCTTTGACATCGTCGTGTTCCTCCAGGATGTCAATCAACTTGTTGGTTTCCTCGACCGACTTGGCATCCGGCAAAGGCACGGTGAGGACGGGCAGCCAGGTCACTTCCGCCGCCGCGGGTTTGATCCCCTTGCCTTCCACCGCTTTATGCACCGCCTCAAACTGGCCCGGCTCGGTCACAATCTCGTAGCCGGCAGCGTCGGTCTTGAAATCCTCCGCCCCGGCTTCCAGCGCCGCTTCCATCAGCAAATCCTCGGAAGCCGATTCCCGAGAAACGATGATCTGCCCCTTGCGCTGAAACAAGCGGCTGACCGAACCGGCCGTGGCAATCGTCCCCCCGTTCTTGGTCAGCAAGCTGCGGATTTCCGACGCCGTCCGGTTCCGGTTGTCGGTGCTCAATTCCACCAGCATGGCCACTCCGTGCGGCCCATAGACTTCGTAAGCAAGGTCCTCGTAATTGATGGAATTGTCCCCGCCGGCGCCGCGCTTGATGGCGCGGTCAATATTGTCATTGGGCATGTTGGCGGCGCGGCATTTGAGCAGGACCATGCGCAAGCGCGGGTTCATGGAGGGGTCGCCGCCGGCCAGTTTGGCGGCGATGGCGATTTCCTTGCTCAACTTGGCGAAGATTTTGGCCCGTTTGGCGTCCACCGCCCCCTTGAAATGCTTCACCTTGGCCCATTTGCTATGTCCCGCCATAATGTCGCGTTAGCGCCGCTCAATGAATGGGTTCGACTTGCACCGCCGTGCCGTAGCACAAAACTTCCGTGACACCCGGCATAATTTCCGTCGCATCGTAGCGCACGCCGATGACGGCGTTGGCGCCGAGTTGGTTGGCGTGAGTGATCAGGTCGCGGAAGGCGTCATCGCGCGCCTGTTCGCACAATTGGGTGTAAATGGTGATATTGCCGCCGAACAAACTCTGGATGCTGGCGCCGATATTGCCGACGACCGAACGTGAGCGGACAATAATGCCGCGCACAACGCCAAAATTCTTCACCACGCGATAGCCGGGAACATCAAACGCCGTGGTGGTAAACGGATGTGTATCGCTCATGCCCGCATTGAACACCATCACGCGCGCCGGCGCAAGTCTGTCGATTTTTCCAAGCCTGGACTGTGGAAAATTGATGCGGCTCCCTTACCTATTTTCTCAACCGTTCAAATAATTGCCTGGCGTATGGGCTGGCCGCTTCCACCTTGGCGGGAGAGATGTTGCCTAACAGGTCAAATGAAATCCTGCCTTTGGCATATTGCCTCGCCCCGCAGTATGTTGTTGCCTTCTCAAGCGTTTCATACACGGTGTGTTTCGGGACTTGCTCCAGATTCGGCCACGCAGGGATCGCGGCGCGACGAAATTCTGCGCCAAAAAACTGGGCCATCGCGTCCTGATCGGCCATGAACCAAGTCTCCATGACTTGCACCATCAAAAAGGCTTGATCGTCCGCGACGCCCTCCGGCTTTGCCCATTCGTCGCCAGGACGGGAATTCAAATGTTCCCAAACTGTCTTGTCCGCAGCCACGCTGCTCTCACTGTCCACCAAGGGTAGAGGCAGCACGCCGCTTCGAGCTTCGCACCTCTGTGACGAAAGCATCAAAAGCGGCTTTGCGCCCGCCACAAGGCACCGTCCGGGGGAGTTTGCCTTTCAAAAGCGGGTCAGCGGAAAAGAACCGGCTGAAAGCCTGACGGCAAAGGCTGCGCTCCAAGGCCGAATCCTGCGCGCCTCCTTCCACATATAGCTTTACCACCGATTGCCTCCGATCTCACCCATGCTCCACAGCTTGCCCAAGGAGTATTTTTCCAACCAGTCCTTCAACTGGGCCGCATTCAAACGCTCGAAGCGTGAAATGCCTTCAATCCGCTCGCACACGATGACCGACTCCGGTTGCCCTCCAAGCGCGTCCACGAGCAATTGCGAATGCGTGGTCACCAATAACTGTGTTCGCCGCGAGGATTCCAACAGCAGGTTCGCAACGTGCGGGAGCACGTCCGGATGCAAGCCAAGCTCGGGTTCCTCAATGGCCACCAGCGGCGGCGGCTCGGGATGAAGCAGGATGGCCAGCAAACTTAAGTATCGCAAAGGCCCGTCGGATAGCCTTGGCGCTGGAATCTGTCGTCCTCCCTCTTCTTCCAAAAATAACTGAACTCCGCCATCGTTGATCTGAAAGTCGAGATCGGCAATCCCCGGATAAAGCTGCTCCAAGCCGGCGCGCAAATCCTTTTTGACACGCGGCTTGATATTGGAAAGGACCAGCGCCAAATTTTCCCCTCCATCCGCCAGGAAGTCGTTCCGCCCGCTGGCGCTTTGTTCCTTGCGCAAGGCGGCTCCAGGGCCAAATGACCAGTTTCGAAACAGGCGTATGCCAGAGTACATGTGCTGCAAATACGTCAACGCAAAATAGCGGCTGGGGTCTTTTAATTGGGATAGGATGGACTCCTCGGGCCGGATTTGCTCCCGTTGCAGTCGCCTCTCCCCATCCAATAGATCAGACAATATCGGATTGCCACGGCGGAAATCGTAATAGACGTGAGGCAGAGGCTTTCCGGGATCGGCGGTTTCGTTCTCGATGCTTTCATTCGTGACTTCAAAACGGCCTCCATGCTCGCTCATAGTCAGACCATGGCGAAGGGGCATCTTGGGAGTGTCAACCACAACTTCAACTGTTCCTTCACCAGTCGCGCCTTCCCCTTTCCAGAGCCATTCCCTAACACCGCCCATCTCCTTGACCGGACCGGGCAGGTTGCTTGGCGCGGCCTTCAACAGAGCCAGAATTTCCAAAAAATTGGATTTGCCCGAGCCGTTGGGACCAATGAACACATTCAGATCCCTCAGGGGTAAGTCCACGCCTTCGGGGCCGAATGACAGAAGCCCGGCAACTTTCAGCTTCTTGAACAACATAGCCTGTAGTCTATGAGTTTTTCGCCGATACGCACATCATTTCTTCTCAGCCCACGCCGCCAGCGTGATCTTATGTTTCCGCGCCAGCGCCTCCGCTTCCGGCCTTTCCAACAGCAGCGTTTTCTCCGCTTCAAACGCAAGCACGGAAATCCGCGCCGCCCGGCACGCCTCCACCGTTTGCGCTCCCACGCAAGGTATGTCGAAGCGCAAGTCGTGCTTTTCCTTGGCCACTTTGACCGCCACTGCTCCTTTGCCCCCAGCCAAATCCCCGCCCCGCCGCAAGCAGGCGTCGGTGCCCTCGAATCCCTCCACCGCCAGCACGGTTCCCTCCTTGACCACCACTGTCTGCCCGATTTCCAGGCGCGAGATTTCCTTGGCGATGCGAAAACCGAAGGCCGCGTCCTCTTTTTGCGCGTCCGTCAGCGCCGGTCCGAGAACGAAGCCGGCTCCGGGCATGAGCGGCCGCAGCCAGCGCACCGGCTCGATCAACTCGATGCCTTCCTTCTTCAACTCATCCGCCATCGCGCCGAAAATGGAATGTGCGTTGCGTTCCTTCAATTTCATCAGCAGCGCCAGGGCGCGCATATCCGGCCTCACGTCAAACAAATTTTTCGGCGCGATCTGCCCCAGCATGACGCACCGGGTCACGCCGCGCTCCTTGAAGGCCGCGATCATCTTGGACAATTGCCCGACCTTGACCCAGACGATGTCATCCACCTTTTGCGCCAGCGCGGGATTGGTTTCGTTCTCAAAGGCCACCGCCACCAGCCGTTTGACTCCTTGTGCCCTGGCCTGTTCCGCAAAGGCCAGCGGCAGCGAGCGATTGCCGGCAATGAGGCCGATGGTGTCCGTTTGTTGATCCACACCGAAACCGTAGCCGTTCCACTCCGGCCGGGCAATCCGTTTCAAAAAATTCATTTCCAGTTGAACCCAACTTCAGCGTAAGCTGCGCGCGTGATCGCTCTTACTCTCAAAGAGTATAACCGCTTTGCCCTGGAGGATGTGCCCTCGCCACCCTTGCGGCCCGATGCCGTCATGGTGGCCGTCAAAGCCTGCGGCATCTGCGGCAGCGATGTGCATGGCATGGACGGAAGCACGGGGAGACGGCAGCCTCCGATCATCATGGGCCACGAAGCCGCCGGTGTGGTTGTGCAAACAGGAGCTGAGGTGGAGGATTGGGAAGCCGGAGCACGCGTGACGTTTGATTCCACCATCTATTGCGGGACGTGCGAGTTCTGCCGTCAAGGCCGGATCAATCTTTGCGATCAACGCCGCGTGCTGGGCGTCTCCTGCGCCGAATACCGCCAAGACGGCGCCTTCGCGCAATACGTAGCCGTTCCCCAACGCGTGCTCTACCGGCTGCCCAGCGCCATGCCCTTTGAGCACGCGGCCCTGGCCGAGCCGCTGTCCATCGCGTTTCATGCCGTGCGGAGGGCGGGAGCGAAGCCGTCCGATCGCGCCGTGGTTGTGGGCGCCGGGCTGATCGGGCTGCTCCTGGTGCAAACATTGCGCCGGGCTGGCTGCCGGCGAATCCTGGCCGTGGACATCGCGACGGAAAAGCTGGCGCTGGCCAGGAAATTCGGCGCTACAGCGGTGGTCGCATCCGGCCCCAATGCTTTAAAGGAAATCGTGGATTGGACCGAGGGCCGCGGCGCGGACGCCGTGTTTGAAGCGGTGGGAATCCCCGCCACGGTGGACCTGGCTGTCCGCTCGGCCCGCAAAGGCGGCTCGGTCACGTTGGTGGGCAACGTGGCGCCGGTGGTGGAGTTTCCATTGCAAGTTTGCGTCACACGCGAACTGTCCGTTTATGGATCATGCGCCTCGTGCGGCGAATATCCAGCCTGCCTGGAGGCGCTGGCCAAAGGGGAGATCGAGGCCGAGCCGCTCCTGAGCGCGGTCGCGCCGCTGGCGGAAGGCCCGCAATGGTTCCAACGCCTTTACCGGCGCGAAGCCGGTTTGCTCAAAGTCATTCTGCAACCGTAACGAGGACGCGATGGCTGGGACGATATTCGATTTGACAGGAAAAGTGGCCGTCATCACCGGCGCCAGCCGCGGATTGGGGCAGCATTTCGCGCGCGCCCTGGCCGCCGCCGGGGCGGACCTCGTTCTCACCAGCCGCAAGCTGGAAACATTGCGGGAATTTCAGCGCGAAATTGAATCCATGGGCCGCCGGGCGCTAGGGCTGGCGCTGGACGTGCGCGAGCAGGAGAGCATCCAGCGCATGGCCGCGGAGGCGGCGGCGCATTATGGCCGGATTGACATCCTGGTCAATAATGCCGGCTGCAACGTGCGCAAGGCCGCCATGGAAGTGACCTGGGATGATTGGAACCTGGTGCTCGACACGAATTTGCGCGGGACCTTTTTCGTTTCGCAGGCCATCGCCCCGCACATGATAACTCGCAAACACGGGCGGATCATCAACATCGGCTCGGTCACGGCCGTGGCGGGCTATGCCGGATTGGGGCCTTACGGGGCGAGCCGCGGCGGTGTCAAGCAACTGACGATGAGTCTGGCCGACGATTGGGGCGTTCACGGCATCACGGTCAACTGCCTGGCACCCGGCTGGTTCAAGACCGCCCAGAACGCGGTCATGTATGAGAACCAGGAGTGGGTCCGGTATCTATGCGACCGCATTCCTCTGAAGCGTCCGGGCCAGCCGCACGACCTGGACGGGGCGATAGTTTTTCTGGCCTCCGACGCCAGCGAGTACATCACCGGACAGACGCTGCTGGTGGATGGCGGCATTTCCACTGGCGCGACCCGCGCGCTGCCGGAGAAAAAATGAATTCCGTGCTTTCCGGCGGGCGGGTTTCTATTATGCTGGCGCGCATGAAATCTGTGTTGCTTTTGCTGGGCGGTGTTTCTATTTTCGCCCACACCGTGTTGCTTGCGCAAAGCCGGCCTGCTCCGCAACCTCCCCTGCCCCTTTGGCCGGACGGAGCTCCCGGCGCTTTGGGCAAGGAACCCAAGGACATTCCCACGCTGACTCCCTTCTTGCCGGAGGCGGCGATGGCCACTGGCGCGAGCATGGTGGTTTGTCCCGGCGGCGGTTACGGCGGCCTGGCGGCACACGAGGGCGAGGCTTATGCGCGCTGGCTCAACCAACAGGGCATCACTGCCTTCGTCCTCCAATACCGGCTCGGCTCCTCCGGCTACCGGCATCCGCGAATGCTGGAGGATGCGGCGCGGGCGCTGCGAATGGTGCGCTTCCGCGCGGCGGAATGGAAATTAGACCCCAAACGCATCGGCATCATCGGCTCGTCAGCCGGAGGGCATCTGGCCTCCACGTTGCTAACGCACTTCGATTCCGGTCAACCGGAGGCCGCCGACCCCATCGAACGCGTCAGTTGCAAACCGGCCCTGGGTGTGCTTTGTTATCCGGTGATTACAATGGGGGATCAAACACATCGCGGATCAAGGGACAATTTGCTGGGCAAGGAGCCGTCGCTGGAATTGATCCGGGAGCTATCCAACGAACTGCACGTGACCAAGGAGACGCCGCCGTGTTTTATCTTCCACACTGACGAGGACGCCGCCGTGCCCGTGGAAAACAGCCTGGAATTCGCGGCGGCATTGCGCCGGGCCGGGGTGCCGTTTGAATTGCACATTTACCAACACGGCGGGCACGGCATAGGCTTGGGGACCAAGTCTGAGGACCCGGCGAAGATGCACGCCTGGACGCGCGAATGCCAGCGCTGGCTCAAAGAGCAGGGCTTTGGCAATTAATCATCAACATCAAAATCGAACCACAAATATGAAATCAATCTTCATCATGACAGTATTGGCCGCGGGCCTGACTTCCTGCGCCGTGGACGCTCCCTACCACCCGGTCACCCGGCCGGAAAAAATCGAATACCGCAACGATCGTCCGGATATTTATCCTGAAGACGTGCGCAAGAACCTCGCCTACTACTCCAAGGTGCGCGTGGCCTGGGCCGGCATCATTCTCAGCAACAATGCCACGGAGGAAGATGTGGACGGCAAGATCCGGATGGACACGGTTTTCGTTCATCATTATTTCGATTGGACGCAGGATGACCATTCGGATGGCGTCCGCCTGCTCATTTCGCCCCGGGGCGAAGGCCTCTTTCGCATGCGCTGGAGTGTAAGCCGTAGAGACCGCGATGCGACAGACGCAGACGCGATGAAATACGCCGCCCCCGGCAAACTGGCCCTCGTGTACGGCACGCCCGAATCGGTGGATGACGATGGGACGATTGTGTTGCGCTACCACTACATCCGAATACTGGGTCCGGGTCATTTCTCGGCTAACGAACTGACCTACGGCCGCCTAGGCGAGTCATTCCGCCCTTATGATGCGCAGCATTAGGCCGCCGCGATCCTTAGCGACTTCCGCCTGCAACGGCTTTGCACAACGGTTTGCAACGGCTCGTGCAACGGGTTAAGTGCTTGATTATCAACGTTTGCAACGGGGCAACGGCTGTTTTGAGGGGGAGGGTGGGTATCTGCTCTAAACTCCGCTTCCAACCCACCTTTTGGGTGAGCCATTGAGCGCGTCGCTACTGATTCGGGCAGGTCGCCGCGAACACGCCGTCTCGTTGACATAGCCTGCGGGCGCCCGTAGTCTGTGAACGCATGTCGAGGTTGCCGTTTGAGGCATTTTTAGCTCTCCGTTATTTGCGACCGCGCCGGACTTTTGTTTCGGTCATCACCGTCATTTCCATCGTCGGCGTGCTGCTCGGCGTGGCGGTGCTGATCATCGTCATTGCCGTGATGAGCGGCTTTGACCAGCAGTGGCGCGACACCATCATCGGATTCAACGCCCACTTGAAGATATATTCGGCCGATCAGGACCAATCGCTGACCAACTACCAAAACATGCTGCGCGCCGTGGAAGCCAATCCCTCCGTAACCGGCGTTTCTCCTTTCATCCGCACCAGAGTCCTGCTCAAAACCGAACCGGACATTGGCGAACCGAGATGGGACGTGCTAAATTTGGCAGGGGTTGACCCGGAGAGCGTCGGCAAGGTCAGCGTTTTGCCGCGCAGCATCGTGGCGGGGTCTTTCGATCTGGCCGACAACGGGCTGCTGGTTGGCCGCGACCTTGCCAGCCGCATGGGCTTAGACGTCGGAAGCAGAGTGGCGATCTATTCCCAAGACAGCGTGGAAAAAATTCAGGCGAGCATCGGCAAGACCAACGCGGAGGGCGTGCTGCCCGAAGACTTCACGGTCCGGGGCATTTTCGACGTCGGTTCCCCGGACTTTAATGGGATGGTCATCTTCACGTCCCTGGAGGACGCCCGCAACCTTCTGAAAATGCCGGAGAACTGCGCCCAGGCCCTGCAAGTCAAATTGCGCGATCCGTTCTTGGCGGAAAAAGTCAAAGGGGAATTGGAAAAAACCCTGCCGGGCGATTTGGCCGTCTATACATGGTTCGAGGAAAGCCGGGATATTTTCAGCGCGTTGGCGGTGGAGAAGAATACTATGTTCTACGTGCTGTTTTTCATCATGATCGTGGCGGCGTTCGGCATCGTCAACTGCCAGATCACTTTTGTCGTCCAGAAGACGCGCGAAATCGGCATCCTGAAGGCGCTCGGCGCCACGCGGGGGCAAATCCTTTGGCTTTTTCTAAGCCAGAGCCTGGTCGTGGCGGTGCTGGGAGTTGGATTGGGCTTCGGCGCCGCGAGGCTCGCCCTGGCCTACCGCAACGAGTTTCTCGCCTTCATGCGCAACGTCACGCATTCGGACCTCTTGCCGGCTTCGGTTTATCACGTCTATGAACTGCCGGCTTCGATCCGGCCGGGGGACATTGCGTTCATCTGCGGCACGGCCTTCGTGACCTGTGTGCTGGCAGGATTGTTCCCGGCCTGGAAAGCCAGCCGCCTGCAGCCGGTGGAGGCCCTGCGCCATGAGTGACACCGCCTTCCCTGCCCCACTGGTGATGGCGCGCGGATTGCACAAGAGCTACTTTGTGGGCAAGCGCACGCTAGAAGTCCTGCGCGGCATTGATCTGGCGGTCGCCCGCGGCGAGTTCCTCGCCTTGCGCGGGGCCTCGGGCGCGGGCAAAAGCACGCTGCTGCATTTATTGGGCGGCCTGGATTTGCCCAATGCGGGCGACATTAGATTTGACGGAACGGATTTGCGCGCCCTCTCCGCGCGCGCCCTGGCCCAGTGGCGCAATCACCGGGTCGGCTTCATTTTCCAGGCCTATCACTTGCTGCCTGAATTGAACGCGCTGGAAAACGTCGCCCTGCCTGCCCGCATGGCGCGGACCGCCCCGACCGAGGCGGCCCGGCGCGCGACCGCCTTGCTGGAACGGGTCGGCTTGGGCCAGCGCCTGGAACACCGGCCTTATGAATTGTCCGGAGGCGAGCAGCAGCGGGTGGCCATTGCCCGGGCCTTGGTCAACGAGCCGGATTTGATCCTGGCCGATGAGCCGACCGGAAACCTCGATTCCCACACCGGCGGGGAGATCATCCTGTTGCTCGAAAGTCTGCGCGCCGAGCGGCACGCGACATTTATTATGGCGACGCACGACGCGCACATCGCCGCACGGGCTGAGCGGGTAATCGAGCTGACGGATGGGCAATTGGCGACTTCGGGAACAAACCTTGAATGATTTATAGGGACACGCTTGCGGAATGTGTTAAGGTTCACAAGATGAAGACGATAGATGTGACACAAAGCACGAGTTTGAAAGACTTGGTGACATTTGCAAACCAGGAACGTGAAGTAGTTCTCACACAGGACAACAAACCAGTCGCAAAGGTGCTGCCGATTACGTCGCATCAAAAAGCTGCAGACGCGTTCCCAGGCCGGCGCATTTTGGGTCTTCATAAGGGCGCGTGGAACGTCAGCGATGATTTTGACGAACCACTGCCGGATGCGTTCTGGTCGGGGGGAGAATGAGACTCCTGTTGGATACCCATGCCTTCATTTGGGCGGACGGCCAGCCAGAAAAATTGTCTCCCGGCGCGAAAGCAGGCTGCGAAGATCCGGCCAATGAACTTTTCTTGAGCGTCGCCAGCGTATGGGAAATGCAAATCAAAATCACTCTGGGAAAATTGGCCCTTCACAAACCGTTGCGCTTGGTGATTGAGGACTGGATACAGCGGAACATGATTGTGATGCTCCCGGTGCATCTCGATCATATCTTCCACTTGGACACACTTTCCAGCCACCACAAAGATCCGTTCGACCGATTGCTAATCGCCCAAGCCGTCGCGGAAGGATTGACCATTGTGACCCACGACCGGGCTTTTGCCCAATATAACATTCCAGTCATCTGGTGACATGGAAACCGATTGGGAAGCGCGCTATGAAGCCCACGACATGCCTTGGGAAAAAGGCGAGCCATCGCCCGGCCTGGTGGATTTTCTGGCCGCCCATGCGCGCCTGCCGCGCGGCACGGTGCTCGTGCCTGGTTGCGGCACGGGCCATGACGCTCGCGCCTGGGCCGCCGCCGGTTTCTCAGTGACCGGATGCGACATCGCCCCCAGCGCCATCCGGCTCGCGCAAGAAAAGACCGCCGCCGCGGGTTTGTCCGCCCAATTCATTCTGGGCGATTTTCTGGCGGATGCTGCTCCAGGGTCCTATGACTGGATTTTCGAGCACACGCTCTTTTGCGCCATTGATCCGGCGCGGCGGGACGACTACGTGAACGCCGTCGTGCGCAGGCTCAAGGCCGGCGGCCATTACCTTGCAGTCAACTATTTGATTCCCGACACCGACGGACCGCCTTTTGGCACGAAGCGCGAGGAGTTGGTGGCCAGGTTCAGCCCGCGTTTCGATTTGCAAGCCGAATGGGTGCCGCGATCCTACCCTAACCGCACCGGCCTGGAATTGATGCTGTGGTGGCGGCGCAACATGGTAACTTAATGAAAGCGCGGCGGGACAACATCACCGTTTCAACAATTCCGCCATATCTACTATCGCGTCAGGGAACAGTTGCGGACTGGCCTTGTCGCCCGCCTGCAAAATTGCTTTTGAAGCGTAGCCCGCGAAGTGCGGCTGGCGATAAACTTCCATAGTCAGTTCGTTTAGATTCACAATCCAGACTTCGGCAATGCCCGCGTGCGCGTAGGCGGGAAGTTTTTTTTCCTGATCCTTTTCCAAGGAAGTGTCGGAAATTTCCACCAGCAGAAAAACATCTTCCGGTCGCGGATGGCGTTTGCGATAAAAGTTCGAAGACGGCTTGAGCAGCATGAGATCGGGCTGCGGCTCAGAATGGTCATCCAAGCGCACCGGGCCTTGCGCGCTCGTGACCCACCGGCCCTTGGAGGCTGCGGTGGAAAACTCGATTAGAAAATTGGTGACGCCTCCATGAAATGGGCCAATGGGTGACATATCCATGATTTGTCCGTCAAGCAACTCGACGCGCGCGTCGGGACACAGAACGCCCGTTTCGGCCATGCGGTAGTATTCTTTGACGCTAATGCGATGTTTGGCTGGCGCAAGCACGAAAACACATTATCAAATCACCCCGCCCTTTGCAAGCTCACCTTCGCCAACAACTTATGATCGGTGTATCGTGCCCCTGCCCCCAAAAAGAAGGCCTGAAAATATTTCTCAAAAAACACTTGCGCCTTGCAAATCTTCTGTTATCTTCACCCTCCATTTCGCCAATGGGCGAGAATGGCGGCTATGGCGCGACCGATAACTGATCGCCCCGCTGGGCGCAGGATTAATGGCCGACGCCGCTTGATGCCGGTACATATATTGTCTTTATGCCAGTTAAAACGTTCAGGCCGTTAACGCCTTCGACGCGCTACATTACTGTGGCGTCGTTCGATGAGATTACTAAGGATACTCCCGAACGGAGCCTTATTAGTATCCGCAAGAAATCGGGCGGGCGCAATCATTATGGCCGTGTCACGGCCCGCGGCATTGGACGGGGCCACAAACAGTTTTACCGCATCGTTGATTTCAAACGCCATAAACACGGCATCGAGGCCGACGTGACGGCCATCGAATATGATCCGATACGCACGGCCCGGCTGGCTCTGCTGCTATATAAGGATGGCGATAAGCGTTACATACTGGCTCCTGTCGGGTTGCAAGTCGGGGCGAAGATTGTCAGCGGCCCCACAGCACCCCCGGAAGTCGGCAACTGCCTGCCGCTCAAGGTCATCCCGGTCGGGCTCCCCATTCATAACATTGAGATTACTCCGGGGCGCGGCGCACAAATGGTGCGTTCGGCCGGTGGAGCGGCGACGCTGATGTCGCGGGACGAGGGTTATGCGACCATCCGGCTGCCTTCGGGCGAAATCCGCCGAGTGCATGAGAGCTGTTATGCGACCATTGGCCAGGTCGGCAATATCGAGCACGAGAACATCGCTTTGGGCAAGGCCGGGCGGTCGCGGCATCGCGGGATTCGTCCCATCAACCGCGGCGTGTCGCGCAATCCGGTAGATCATCCGAATGGCGGCGGGGCCGGCAAGTCCAAGAGCGGCGGCGGTTGGCAGCAATTGACTTCCCCGTGGGGTTTGCTGGCCAAGGGCTACCGGACCCGGCACAAACGGAAGTTTTCCAACAGGTTCATCCTGGTGCGCCGCGATGGCCGTCCGATGAAGCAAAGATAACTAGAACAACGTATGGGTCGTTCCATTAAAAAAGGTCCGTTTGTGGACCAGCATTTGCAGGAAAAGATTGATGAGGCCAAGGCGGCCAAATCCAAGACGCCGATCAAGACCTGGTCGCGGCGCTCGATGATTACGCCGGACTTTGTGGGTTTGACCTTTAGCGTCCACAACGGCAAGGTGTTCAACCCGGTGTTCGTCACCGAGAACATGGTCGGCCACCGCCTGGGCGAGTTTTCGCTCACGCGCACGTTCAAGAAGCACGGCGCGCACACGGCCAAGGCGGAGGCCAAGTAAAGTATTTATGGAAGTCCAAGCCATCACACGCAACGTCCGCATGTCCGCGCAGAAGATGCGCGAGGTGGTGCGCCAGATTCAAGGCATGCCTGCCGCGCACGCCCAAGCGGTTCTGGCGGTGGTGCCGCGCAAAGGCGCCCGCGTCGTGGCCAAGACGCTCAAATCGGCGATGGCCAATGCGGAGGACCTCAAAATCCACAAACCCGAGTACCAGGGCCTCCAGACCGAGAACCTGCGGATCAAGTCCGCCGTGGCCGGCACGGCCGGGAGCAGCAAGCGCTTCACCCCCAAGGCGCGCGGGTCCGCCGGCGCGATTCTCAAACGCAATTGCCACGTGAAAATTGTATTGTCTGACGAATAAATCTATGGGCCAAAAAACAAATCCTATCGGTCTGCGGCTCGCGGTCAACAAAGACTGGGCCTCCAAATGGTTCGCCGAGAAAAAAGAGTTCGGCAAACTGCTGGCCGAAGACCGCAAGATTCGCCTCTTGCTCAAGACCAAGCTGGAAGGAGCGTCGGTTTCCAAGATCCAACTCGAACGCGCCGCTTCCCGCTGCCGCATCACCATTTTCACGGCCCGTCCTGGCGTCGTTATCGGACGCAAAGGGGCCGAAATTGACAAGCTCAAGGAGGAAATCAGCAAGATGACCGGCAAGGAAGTTTATGTGGATATTCAGGAGATCAAGCAGCCGGAGGTGGACGCCCAATTGGTCGCTGAAAACGTCGCCGTCCAACTGGAACGCCGCGTTTCCTTCCGGCGGGCGATGAAAAAAGCGGTGCAGGTGGCGATGGATTTCGGGGCCGAAGGCATCAAGGTGCGCGTGGGCGGCCGTTTGGGCGGCGCGGAAATCGCGCGAGTTGAAAAGTATCATCAAGGGCGCGTGCCGCTGCACACCTTGCGGGCCAACATTGATTACGGTTTCGCCGAAGCCAACACCCTGTACGGGAAGTTGGGCATCAAATGCTGGATTTGCCACGGCGACACGCCGGTGGACAAGAAACCGAAGGAGGCGGCGGCGCCCGCGCCTGTAAACGCGTGAAAATCGAAACAGCCAACATTTTTAGAAAAGACGCACTATGGCCATAAGCCCCGCAAGAGTCAAATACCGCAAGATGCACCGCGGCAGCCGCAAGGGCCTGGCCCACCGCGGCTCGACGGTGGCCTTTGGCGAGTACGGATTGCAGGCCCTGGAACGCTGTTGGCTGCACAACACGCAGATCGAAGCCGCGCGCGTCGCGGTCACCCGTTATATGAAGCGCCGCGGCAAAGTTTGGATTCGCATCTTCCCCCAGAAATCTTTCACCAAGAAGCCGCTCGAAACGCGCATGGGCAAGGGCAAAGGACCGCTGGAATCGTGGGTCGCCGTCATCCGACCGGCCAATGTCCTCTTTGAGGTTGATGGCGTGCCCGAATTGGTGGCCAGGGAATCCATGCGCCTGGCAGCGACCAAACTGCCCATCAGGACCAAGTTTATTTCCCGTCACCAGATGGGCTGATTGAAACATGAAAATGACCGAGATCAAGGATTTGACCGCGCAGGAACTGGCCGCCAAGAGCCGGGACCTGCGGCAGGAGATATTTAACTTGCGTTTGCAGCAGGCCAGCAGCCAATTGGAAAAGCCGGCCCGCCTGCGCCTGCTGCGCCGGGACATCGCCCGGTTGGAAACCCGCATCTCTCAACTTCGCCACCAGGCGGCCTAAGGGATATATGTCAGAAACAACACAGCCCGAAGCAAAACAGCCCTCCGCCCCACAAGCCCGGCGCGGCCACCGCAAGGAACGGCTGGGCAAGGTGATCGCGGCCAAAATGGCTAAGACCATCGTCGTGGAGGTCCAGCGCCGCTTCCCGCACCCGGTTTACAGCAAGGTCATCACAGCCTACTCCAAGTTCTACGCGCACGACGAAAAAAGCGAGGCCAAGGTGGGCGACCTGGTGCTGATCCGCGAAACACGGCCGCTCTCCAAGTTGAAGCGCTGGCGTCTGACGCAAGTGGTGGAACGCTCCGCCGAAACCCCCGCCCCCGCCTAGCCAGGATTTATGCTTCAGGTTCGCTCCATTTTAGACGTGGCCGACAACACCGGCGCCAAGCGCGCCGCCGCCATCGGGGTCATCGGCCGCAACCAGCGTTACGCCGGCATCGGCGATATCATCAAGGCCCATATTAAGGAGGCCGCGCCCGACGGCACAGTCAAGAAAGGCGAAGTGGTGGACGCGGTCATCGTGCGCACCCGCAAACAGATTCGGCGGGCGGACGGCTCGTATCTGCGTTTTGACAGCAACGCCATTGTGATCATTGACAAGGAAAACAACCCGCGCGGTACGCGCATTTTCGGCCCGGTGGCCCGTGAATTGCGCGACAAGCGCTTCATGAAGATCATTTCCCTGGCGCCGGAGGTTATTTAGTTATGCCCAAAGCTCATGTCAAAAAAGGGGAGGAAGTCGTCGTCATCGCCGGGTCTGAGAAGGGCCGGCGCGGCAAGATTCTCCACGTCAACACCAAGAAGCAACGCGTCTTGGTTGAGGGCCTCAAAATGATCAAGCGGCACACGCGCAAGAACCAGCGCAATCCGCAGGGCGCCATCATCGAGCGCGAAGGCTCCATCCACATCTCCAACGTCATGCTGGCCGCCAGATTTGACGAACGGGCCGGCAAGCATGTCCCGGCTGAAACCGTGGAGGCTGCACCAGAATGAAACCCAGACTTTACCAGAAATACATGGAGGAAGTGCGGCCCGCTTTGCGCGAAAAGCGCAAATATGGGAACGTCCATCAGATCCCGCGCCTGGAGAAAATCGTCGTCAACATGGGCGTCAGCGCCTCGCTGGAAAAAGGGGCGGTGGAAGACGCCGCGCGCGACATGGCCATGATCACGGGCCGCAAGCCGGTCATCAGCAAGTCGCGCCACAGCATCGCCAATTTCAAATTGCGCGAGGGCCAGCCCATTGGCTGCCGCGTGACCTTGCGCCGCGAAGTGATGTACGAGTTTTTTGACCGCCTGGTCTCCGCCGCTCTGCCCCGCATTCGCGACTTCCGCGGGCTTTCGCCCCGGTCCTTCGACGGGCGCGGCAATTACACATTGGGCGTGGGCGATCAGACTATTTTCCCGGAGATTGAACTGGACAAGATCAAACGCACGCAAGGCATGGACATCACCATCGTGACCACCGCGCCCAACAACGAAGAGGCGCTGGACCTGCTCAAAATGATGGGTATGCCCTTTGCCGAAGCCAAGTAAACCGAGAGCATTTTATGGCCAAAACAGCCTGGATAGAACGCAACAAGAAAAAGCGGGAGACGGTGAAAAAGTTCGCCGCCTTGCGCGCCGAACTCAAAGCCAAGCGTGATTACGCCGGTTTGAGCAAACTGCCCCGCAACGCCAGTCCCTCCCGCGTGGTCAATCGCTGCTCCATGTCCGGCCGGCGCCACGGTTACCTGCGCAAATTCGGCTGCTCCCGCCTGACCTTTCGCGAGGCGGCGTTGAACGGATTGATTCCCGGAGTGACCAAGGCCAGTTGGTAAACTTGTATGAACGACCCGATTTCAGACATGCTGACCCGCATCCGCAATGCCAGCCGGGCCTTGTTGCCCCACGTCAATGTGCCGCACTCCCGCCTGAAGGAAAACATCGCCCGCGTCCTCCAGCGCGAAGGTTACGTGGCCGACATCGTCGTTGAAGGCAAGCCTTTCAAGACCATCAAAATCAAACTCAAATATACCGGCCGCAAATGCGTCATCGAAGGCGTGCGCCGGGTCAGTTCGCCAGGTTTGCGCCGATACATGGGCGCGCAGGATGTCCCGCGTGTGCTGGGCGGCCTGGGCGTCTCCATTCTCTCCACTTCCGAGGGCGTGATGACCGGCGTCCAGGCGCGCAAGAAAAACGTTGGCGGCGAATTGTTGTGCGAAGTGTGGTGACATGGCAAAATATCCCAGCCAGAACTTTTAGTATATGTCGCGAATAGGAAAATTACCGGTGGCCGTGCCGCCGAAGGTCAAAGTGGAAATCCAAGGCCAGAAGGTCCTGGTCGAAGGCCCCAAGGGCAAGCTGGATTTTGAGCTGCCTTCCCGCACTTCGGCCAGGCTCGAGGGCGCCAGCGTGCTGGTCAGCCGCCAGGGCGACGACGCCGAGGCCAAGGCCCTGCACGGCTTGAGCCGCGCCATCGTCAACAATATGGTCAAGGGCGTCAGCGACGGCTTTGTCAAAAAACTCGAAATCCAGGGCGTCGGTTTCAAGGCCGCCGTGCAAGGCAAGATGGTCAACCTGGCGCTGGGCTACTCCCACCCGATTAATTATCCCATCCCCGACCAGATCAAGGTGAGCGTCGAGGAAAACACCAAGCTGACCATCGAAGGCCCGAGCAAACAATTGGTCGGCCAGGTCGCCGCGGAAATTCGCAGTTACTATCCGCCTGAGCCTTACAAAGGCAAGGGGGTCCGCTATGCCGGCGAGCAAGTCCGGCGCAAGGAAGGCAAGACGGTGCAATAAGCATGAGAACCGACAAGAAATCACGGCTGGCGACCCTGCGGCATTGGCGCATTCGCAAAAAAATTTCCGGCACCAAGGAACGTCCCCGCATGAGCGTCCGTTTCTCCAACCAGCACATCTTTGTGCAGTTCATTGACGATGTGAAGCGGGTAACGCTCGCTGCCATTTCAACTCTGGGCAAGAAAGCGGCGGCGGCGGAAAAACTGGCGGCCAACGCGGCCGGGGCGAAAAAAATCGGCGCTCTGGCGGCCCAGGCCGCCAAGAGCAAAGGCATCACCAAAGTCGTTTTCGACCGCAGCGGCGCGCGCTACCACGGCAAGGTCAAGGCCTTGGCCGACGCCGCGCGCGAAGGCGGTTTGCAATTCTAATCTTGAAGAAGGAATACTGTGGCTGAGACAAATAAAAATTCTTCCGGCAACGCCCGAACAGGAGGGGGACGAGGCCCCGGCCGCGGCCCGCGCCGCGCGCGGCCCGGTTCACCCGAAGGCGGCGAGCCAACGGCGGAAAGCGCCGCCGCGTCCGAGTTGAGCGAAAAAGTGGTTTTCATCAACCGCTCCGCCAAAGTCGTCAAAGGCGGCCGCCGCTTCAGCTTCAGCGCTCTGGTCGTTGCCGGCGACAAACGCGGTCGCATCGGCCTCGGCCTCGGCAAGGCGGTTGAAGTCTCCGAAGCCATCCGCAAAGGGGGCGACATGGCCAAACAGCGGATGATCCAGGTTTCGTTGAAGGATGCGACCATTCCGCATGAAGTTTTCTGCCGCTACGGCGGCGCCAAGGTGCTGTTGCGTCCCGCCTCCCCCGGCACCGGCCTCATCGCCGGCAAAACGGTGCGTGCCGTGCTGGAGTCGGCCGGTGTCAAAGATATTCTGAGCAAGTCGCTCGGCTCCAACAATCCGTCCAACGTCGTCAAGGCCACCATGGCCGGGCTTCAGCGGCTGCGGCTGCACGAAGAAATTTATCGCAACCGCGGATTGGAAGTGAAGCCCCGTCCGGCTCCGGCCACCGTCGTCGCAACGCCAGCCGCTCCAGCGCCGCCCGCGCCCCCCGCTCCGGCCGCAGCCCCGGCTCCGGCGCCGCCCGCCGAGGTGGTTCCACCCCCTGCCAACGCCTGATTTTTATGCGCTTACACGATCTCAAACCACGCCCCGGCGCCAAGCACCGCCGCAAACGCCTCGGCCAGGGTGAATCCAGCGGCCACGGCAAGACCAGTGGTCGCGGCGGCAAAGGCCAGACGGCCCGCTCTGGCAGTTCCATTCGCATTGGATTTGAAGGCGGCCAGATGCCGTTGATCCGCCGCATTCCCAAACGCGGCTTCAACAACGCGCGCTTTGCCGTGCGCTACATCCCGGTCAATCTGGACGCGCTGAACAAATTCGACGAGGGCGCCACCGTGGATGAGGCCGCCTTGCGCAGCCTGGGCCTGGCCCAGGGCCGGGAAAAGCGAGTCAAGATTCTGGGCGATGGCGAACTGACGCGCAAACTGACCGTCAAGGCGCATGCTTTCAGCGCTTCGGCAAGGGCCAAGATTGAAAAACTCGGGGGCGCCTGTCAATTGATCGAATCCAAACCGCCGGCCAAACCCGAAAGCAAGCGAACGGCTAAACCGGCCAACCCGGCAGAAAAACCTGCCCAGTGACTCCATAGATGTTCACCTCCATCCTCAACACCCTCAGCAACTGCTTCAAGATACCGGAGCTGAAGTCACGGATTGTCTTTACCATGGTGGTGCTGGCGATATGCCGGATGGCCTGTCTGGTGCCCGTGCCGGGATTGGATGGGGCGGCGCTGAGCAAATGGCTTGAATCGGCCCCCGGCAAAAACGCGGGCGGACTGCTGGGCATGTACAGCATGTTCACCGGGGGCGGGTTTGAAAAATGCGCCGTGGGCGCGCTGGGCATCATGCCTTACATCAGCGCCACGATCATCCTGCAATTGTTGCAGGCGGTCATTCCGTTTCTGAGCAAACTGGCGCGCGAAGAAGGCGGACGCGCCAAACTCATTCAATATGGCCGCGTCCTGACCCTGTTCCTTTGTTTGGGCCAGGGATTTTTCATGGCGGTGGGATGGGAGAAGGCCGGCGAATTTCTTTTCAAGGGATTCCCCGGCAACCTGGTGCTGATTCATCCTCTATGGTGGTATCGCATTCAAACCACCGTCATCGTGACCACCGGCACCATGTTGCTGATGTGGTTGGGCGAACAGATCACCGATCGCGGCATCGGCAACGGCATTTCGCTCATCATCACCATCAACATCCTGGCGCGTTTGCCGGCGGCGGGCCAGGGTTTGATTGATATGTTTTTGGCCGGCGGATCGGCCGCTGAACACCGTCCCACCATCTTCCATTTCATCGCCTTGGTCCTCCTGCTTTTCGCGGTCATCGCCGGGGTGGTGGCCGTCACGCAGGCCGAGCGCAAGATTCCGGTGCAATACGCCCAGCGTGTGGTCGGGCGCAAGATGTACTCGGGCGGCAGTTCGTTCATGCCTTTGCGGGTCAATTATTCGGGCGTGATGCCGGTCATTTTTGCCTCCGCCATCCTCATGTTCCCGACTATGATCTTTCGCGTCATGGGCGGGAGGTTCCACTGGAAAGTCTTTGAAGAAATGGCCACCATGCTTCTGCCCGGGTCGCCGCTCTACCTCATTCTTTACGGGTTGATGATCCTGTTCTTCTCCTACTTCTGGGTCGCGACCCAGTTCAACGAGTTGCAGATTTCCGACGACATGAAAAAGTCCGGCGGCTACATCCCGGGTGTGCGCCCCGGCCAGGCCACCAGCGAATATCTGCATCGCACCATGAGCCGCATTACGCTGGCCGGCGCGCTTTTCTTGACGGTTATTGCCGTCATCCCGCTCATTTTGAGCAACGCCATGACTGTTCCGCAACAAGTGGCCAATTTCTTTGGCGGCACGAGCCTGTTGATCATTGTCGGTGTTATGCTCGATACCATGCGGCAGATGGAATCGCATTTGCTGATGCGGCACTACGACGGCTTCTTGAAGAAGGGCCGCCTCAAGGGCCGATTTTAGCCGGGCACTTTGGTGCCGGAGCACTCTCGCGTGGCCGGAAAAATGATCATTTTGAAGTCCGAGCGTGACCTGGAGGCGATGCGTCCGGCTTGCGAAGTGGCCAGCACCGTCCTGGAAGAAGTGGGGGCCTTCATCCAGCCGGGTGTCAGCACGCGGGAAGTGGATGATTTTGCGGCGGCGCGGATGCGGGAACACGGCGCCAAAAGCGCCTTTTTGGGCTATCGCAAGTTCCCGCGCCAGATATGTATTTCGGTCAACGAGGAAGTGGTTCACGGTCTGGGGGGGCCGCGCCGGCTGGAGTTTGGCGACATTGTCAGCCTGGACATTGGCGTTTCGTATCATGGGTATATCGGCGACACGGCCAAAACGGTCGCGGTGGGTGGATGCGACGTGCGGGCGCAGCGATTGATGGATGTGACGGAACAGGCTCTCTACGAAGGCATTGCGCAGGCGGTGCCGGGCAACAGAGTGGTGGATATTTCGCGCGCCGTGCAGAAATATGTGGAGTCCAACGGCTTCAGCATCGTGCGCGAATTTGTCGGCCACGGTGTGGGCCGCACGGTGCATGAAGAGCCGCAGGTGCCTAATTTTGTTGAAAACGACAAACAATCGCCTAAATTAAGGCCCGGCATGACACTGGCCATCGAACCGATGGTCAATGCAGGAACCGCCCAGGTGGTGGTTCTAAATGACGGCTGGACAGTGGTCACCAAAGATGGTCAACTGTCCGCCCATTTTGAGCATACGGTGTTGATCACCGCGGTGGAACCGGAAATTTTAACGTGTCCCGCAAAGACGCCATTGAAGCTGAAGGCAGGATAGTGGAGATTCTGGCCGCAACTTTGTTTCGCGTCGAGCTGGCCAATGGCCACCGGTTGCTGGCCTATGTTTCGGGCAAGCGGCGTCTGGCCTTCCAGCGCACGTCCGTTGGGGACAGAGTGAAAGTGGAAATGTCGCCTTACGACCTGTCCAAGGGCAGCATTATGGCGGCGGTTGAATGAATTTATGAAAGTCAGAGCATCAGTCAAAAAACTTTGCGAGAACTGCAAAGTCATTAAACGCAAGGGCGTGATTCGTGTTATATGCACGAATCCGCGCCACAAACAGAGACAAGGCTAATTTATGGCTCGTATTGTTGGAGTTGAAATCCCGGGCGAAAAGCGAATAGACATCGCTCTGCGCTACATTTACGGCATCGGCCCGTCCAATGCCAAAGTCATCCTGGCCAAAGCCCAGATTGATCCGGCCCTCCGCGCCAAAAACCTCAATGAACAGCAGTTGTCGCAAATCGTTCACGCCATTCAGGACGGCAAATACGTCATTGAAGGCGACCTGCGCCGCGAGTTGGGCATGAATCTCAAACGCCTGCAGGGCATCAAGTGCTACCGCGGCGTCCGCCATTTGCGCGGATTGCCCGTGCGCGGCCAGCGCACTTCCACCAACGCCCGCACCCGCAAGGGTCCGCGCAAAACCGTCGGCGTCCAGCGCAATCCAAACGCCAAAACCGGCATCCACTGATTTTTCATTATGGCTGAAGAACAAAAAGTCAAGAAACCCGCCCCCAAGAAGGAAGGCAAACCCGAATCCGGCGACGCCGCCAAAAAACCGGCCGACGCCAACGCCAACGCCGCCGAGGCTAAGAAGCCGGCTGCGGATGGCGCGACAGCCCCTGGCGCCCCTGCCGCTCCGGTGGCGGCCGCCGCCGCTCCCACCGCCGCGGAATTGCTTGCCGACGACGCCAACGCCAAGAAAATCATCAAAGCCAAGGGCGCCAAGAACATCGCCGTGGGCATCGCCAACATTTTGGCCACTTTCAATAACACCAACGTCACCATCACCGACATGCACGGCAACCTGCTCGGCTGGTCCAGCGCCGGCCGGGTTGGTTTCAAAGGCTCGCGCAAAAGCACCGCCTTCGCCGCCCAGCAGGTCGCCCAGGACGCCGCCCGCCAGGCCATGTCGCACGGCATGCGCGAAGTCGAAGTGCGCGTCAAAGGCCCCGGCTCCGGGCGCGAATCGGCCATCCGCGCTTTGCAGGCCATTGGCCTGGAAATCACGGCCATCAAGGACGTCACGCCCATTCCTCACAACGGCTGCCGTCCGCGCAAGAAGCGCCGCGTTTAAACCAAACTCAATTTACTATGGCTCGTTACACTGGACCTCGCACACGCATCAGCCGCCGTTTCGGCATCCCGCTCTTCGGCCCGGACAAATACTTGGAGCGCCGTAATTACGGCCCCGGCGTCCACGGCCCCAAGTCGCGCCGCAAGCATACCGAATACGGCCTGGGACTGATCGAAAAGCAAAAACTCCGTTATTTCTACGGCCTGATGGAACGCCAATTCCGCGGCGTCTATGAACGCGCGTTGCGCCGCCGCGGCGTCACTGGCGAGCAAATGCTGCAAATCCTGGAAACCCGCCTGGACAACGTCGTGTATCATCTGGGTTTTGCCATCACCCGCGCCGCCGCCCGCCAAATGGTCAGTCACGGCCATGTCAAGGTGAACGGCCGCAAGGTCAACATCCCCTCCTATGGCTTGAAGGTGAACGATGTCATCGAAGTGCGCGAAACCAACGTCTCGCGCCAATTGGCCACCAAGAATCTCGAATTGTCCACCAGCAAAGTCGTGCCCGACTGGATTTCCCTCAACAAGGAAGCTTTCAAGGGCGTGGTCATGCGGATCCCAACCCGCGATGAAATCCAGCCCATTGCCAATGAGCAGGCTGTCGTTGAATTTTATTCCCGCTAATGTCTAAAACCGTCCCGCTCCGGCGGGACAAAACAATTACACGGGCTGCTCCGTCGGCGGGAACGGCGGAAAAGCCAGATTAAAATTGTTGAAAGGAAAGTTATGCCAGTTCGTCTAGGACGTTTTGAAATGCCCAAGCGGTTGACCAAAGAAGAGTCCACCGCCACTGAAACCTACGCCAAATTCGTGGCCGAACCCTTTGAAACCGGGTACGGCCACACCATCGGCAACTCGCTGCGCCGCGTCCTCCTATCCTCCCTGGAAGGCGCCGCCATTTCCTCCATCAAGGTGGATGGCGCCGTGCATGAATTCGCCACCATTGACGGCGTGGTCGAGGACATGACCGACGTGGTCCTGAACCTCAAGAAAATTCTCTTCCGTTCCCATGCGCGCGAACCGCAGACCCTCCTGCTCTCCGTCAACAAGGAAGGCCCTGTCACGGCTGGCGACATCGAATTGGTCCAGGACCTCGAACTCGTCAACCCCAAGCAGATCATCTGCACCCTGGACAAAAAGAAAAAGTTTGAAATGGAACTGGAGGTCAAGGTGGGCCGCGGCTTCTGCCCCGGCGATGAAAACAAAAAGCCCGATCAGGCCATCGGCGTCATCGCCATTGACTCCCTCTTTTCGCCCGTGACCCGTGTGCGTTACGCCGTGGAGAACGCCCGCGTCGGCCAGCGCACCGATTACGACCGGCTCCTGCTGGAACTTTGGACCGACGGCCGCATCTCGCCCGATGACGCGCTGACCCAGGCCTCCGCCATCCTCCAGCATCACCTGGACGTGTTTGTCGGCTACGACAAGAACGCGGTGGAATTCGAGGAAACCGAGGCCAAGCAGGACGACGAGAAGGCCAAGATGAAGAAGCTGCTCAACATGAGCGTCAACGAAATCGAGTTGAGCGTGCGCGCGGCCAATTGCCTCAACAACGCCAACATCACCACCGTCGGCCAGTTGGCCATGAAGACCGAGGCGGAGATGCTCAAGTACCGCAACTTCGGCAAGAAATCGCTAAATGAAATCAAGGAAAAGCTGGCCAGCCTCGGCCTTTCCTTGGGCATGAACATTGATGCCGATCTCCTGGACACGCCCAAGGACGAGAACAAAATCGAATAACGGACTCCTATGCGCCACCTGAAACGCACGGCCAAACTAGGCCGCACGGGCCAGCATCGCAATCGCATGCTGGCCAGCCTGGTTTGCAGCCTCATCAAACACCGCCGCGTCGTCACGACCTTGGCCAAGGCCAAAGCCGCCCGGTCCGTCGCCGAGAAGATGATCACCCTGGGCAAGGGCGGCACTCTGCACGACCGCCGCCTGGCCTCCGCCCGGCTCCATCAGGACGAGGCCGCCGTCAAGATTCTCTTCAACGACATCGCCCCGACGCAGAAAGAACGCCGCGGTGGCTACACGCGCATCATCCAGTTGGGCCAGCGCCAGGGAGACGCCGCCAAGCTGGCCATCCTCGAATTTGTTGATGTGCCCGTGCCCGAAGCCCCCGCCGAAACGGCCGCGCCCGCCGCCACCGAGGCCAAGGAACCGGAGAAAGCCGAGGAGAAAAAGGAAGAGCAAGTGGCTGCCGCCGCGCCGGCTTGAATTGCATTCCTCGTTCCATGTTTGCCTTTTGGGCTCGCAGGATCTTCTCGGATCATTTCGCTTTGGTGGCTTCTTTGGGAGTCGCTTGGCGATTCCCACTTATAGTGGTTTCTAAGCGCTCATATATCCCGTTGGCTTCCAATATTTTTCGCTGGTCTGAGGTCCGTTCGCGATTGACCCCAGCATGATTGAGTTGATTGGTACTGAGCCGTCTTGTAATGTTGAGGCTGTGAACGGAGAGTTGTTGTGAGTGAACTGGACAAGTTGGACTTTGGGTTGGGTGCCGCTCAACAAGAGCGGCATCTTCGGAATTATTTTTACCGTTCCGGCTCGTTCAAGTTGGCGTGCTCCGATAAAATCTACTTGATTCTTGGCGCAAAAGGGGCAGGTAAAAGCGCGATTTTCAAGATGTTGGGTGAATTGGAGTCGGAAATAGCGATTTTCGCCAAACCCAATCTCTGTGTTATGGACGACCCGCGTCTTCGGGACCATTATGCCACATTCCAGACCTTGTCGAATGCTTCTCTTGCCACACTATGGCGTTTTTACATGGCCAGCTTGATCGCCGACCGATGCTTGAGGGACCCTGATCTTCCTGAGCTGTTGCGGGCGAATTATAGGCGTTTTCTTGTGCGGTGGGGTTTAGTTCGAGAGGTGCCTACGGCCTGGCAGGCCGTGAAACACATGAGAGTTGAGGTCGGCTTTGGAGATTACTTCAAAACAGAGTTTCCACCTAAAGTGCCACTTGCGGTAACCGAGATTGACTATGTGATATACTCAGCCGATGAATGGCTTGAGTCGCGGCAGTGCGATTTGTGGCTGTGTTTGGACAGTTTGGATGAAGCATCAATTAACGGCCGGCAACACGTTGAGATTGAAGACCTTCTTAGCAATCTGATGAGAGCGGCAGCTGAAGTGCTTCGGCTAAGGCGGATTCGCTTCAAACTTTTTTTCCGAAGCGACATCTACCACTCATTGACATACGTGAACAAAGATCATTTTAGCGCGGTCAAATTGGAACTTCAATGGTCACTAGAGGACTTGGCCATTTTGCTCGGCCACCGGCTCCGGCCCTTGCATCTCGAAAACACCGTGCTTAACGATCTGCGGCAACCTGAACAAAGGAGTAGCCTTTCATTCGCGACGGCTCAACACTGGATTAACGAAGTCTTTGAATGGTGCCAGGACAAACCTCCCTACGGTTTTGAGGATCTTTACGCGAGATTCAAAGACGGCAACGGTGTAGTATTGCCCCGCGACATTATAAACTTCTGTATCGAGGCTAAGAGGGCGCAGCAGAACTTCGATACCCAGGAAATCAATCAGCCAACCGGAGGGAGGTTAATCTCAGCCCACGCATGCTCCTCCGCTCTGCGTCGGACCGCAGCTTCAAAGCTGACGGACTTTTTACAAGTCTTTCAAAACTTCAGGGACACTTATGACTTGCTAAAAGGCAGCCCTAGCCGGCATTTTACGCGGACCGAATTGAGCGCCGCTTTGGGCAAACGAGAGCGACTTGACGCCGACCTAGTGATCACTGACTTGGTGCGCGTTGGAGCAATCGCCATTATGGACAGAAAATCAATTAACCAGTCCGACGCATTCGAGATTCCATATCTCTATGCAGAGGCCCTAGAAATGGGAGATAACAATGAGTGAAGCCGAACAACCAAAAGACTCAGCTATAAAGACGCGTCAGGCGAAGATGTCTGCCCTCACCGCGCTTCCGAAATCCAGCGCCGAGCAGTTGGTCAAAATAATCAAAGCCTACGCAGTAGCCTCTAACGGTGGTGAGAGCCAAGTCAATTACAAAGACGTCGCCAGTGTCGCCGGGATTGACCCGACAGTCGTGAGCAGGAACAATAGTTTTCTCGAAGAGTCCGGTGTTCTTGCGTCCCCAAAGTATGGGTATTATCTGCCGACTGAAATGGCAGTGCGGTTTGCGCGCGAAGCGGCTTGGGACGAAGTTGGCGCGAAGGCTCACCTGAGAAAACTCGTCTCTGAATCGTGGTATGGACAAGTGACGATCCAAAACTTGGCGTTGAGGGCCATTTTGACTCGCCAGGATCTGACAAAATCTCTGGCCATCAAATGTGGCGCGACCGAAGGTGACGCTAGTGCGCTCGGATTTCTCATCGATTTTATGCTTTACACAAACCTCGTGGTCTCCGATGACAGTGGAGCGATCAGTCGGGGGAACTTTGATGAGGTCGCGAATAAGCAAGACAATGTTTCGCGCGTTGATCGGACTGTGTCAGTGCAGGGGGGGGGAGGCGAAGCAAAGGTCTCGCCAATAAAGGTGGAAACGTCCAAGGGTGTATCGCTTGTGTGTCACCTCCACATCCGGGATTTTTCCGAGTTGACCAGCGAAAACGCCGCGTCCTTGCGTAAATGGATCAGGCTATTGGAAAGTGACTCTGTCGAAGTTGAAGTTTCACCCCAACAAGGAAACAGCAGGGAAGCCGGTGGTTAGCGCATTTTGTTGAAATTCAAATTGCATCTTTTGCCCGTCGAGTCAGTCTTGCTTTTCTTCTGCGCTCCTCTACAATGGCTGGCGATGCGCCGGCTTTTCATCGCCCTTGCGGTTTTGCTTGTTCTTGCGCCCGTCGTGCAGGCGGGCGAAGGAAAAGTTGTCAAGGTGCTGCCCCAGCTTTTGGACGAGAAGGGCCGTCATGCCCTTTCACCCAGCCTCTACGAACGGGACGCCTACCAGTTTCACCTGCGCAAGAACCCAAAGTTGCGCGACGGCGTGCGTCTGGCCGTGCAATGGAAGGCGAAAAAAGTGGATTGGACCAAGCTCCGCATAAGGGCCGAAATGCGCTGCCTGCTGGAGGACAATCTCCATACCGTCACCATGGAGGAACCCGCCGTCAAGAACGGACATTTCAGCAATTGGTCCGAATTCAGAATCGAGGGAGCCGACTACAAGACTTTTGGCCAGTTGGTTGCATGGCGCGTCACGCTTTGGGAAGGCGATTATCAACTGGGACAATTGGAATCCTTCCTCTGGTCCGGCGTTCCGACCGATCACTGACGCTTCCTGATGCATCTTCGGCAATAACCCGGACCGATGCCAAGCGCGTTGGTTTGCCCTTGGCACGGGATTTGCGGTTACCGAAAAGAAGACCCTTCTTCCTATGCCCTCACCTCCGCTCGCGCTGGCTGGGATGGTCGCGGGCATAATCTCCCGCCAGCAAGTCAAACGCCGGAGTGCGGATGACTGTGAAACGGCCCATGCGGAATTTTAAGCCAGGGACGCAACGTAATCCGCGAATTTGCGGGAACGCGCCAGCGAGCCATCCAGTGGCTCGAAGCCGATGGCCCGGCGGTATTCGGCCATTTCGTAATCAATGGACTTGCCGTCCGCCGTGCCGGCCCACGGCGCTTCGCGGTGAGTAGCGGCTTCGATTTCCGCGGCTGTGGCGTCTGCCCAATCGGCCGCGACACGTTCCAGTGTTTGAAGTTCCGCGCCGGAAAAGTTCGCGGGATTGAATTTCGCGCCGAGGGTCAGGAGGCGGATTTGGGTAAAGCCTTTGTATTCCACTTTCACCTGCCGCACCAGGCCCGCCGATTCCATTTTCTCGATGAGCCTCTCAATTTTGTCCGGGTAAGGACCGTGTGGCAATTTGCGATAGGTTGCTCCGGTGACAGAATGTCCATGCGCTTCCTGGTGGTCAAAATCCACGAAATAAAGGAGTTTCATCAGCTTGGTCCGCCCCAAATGCACGTTGTTAATGTGCTCCAGAAAATAAACGATCACCTGCCGAAGTTTTTCTTCAGATTGATTGATATTGGCGCTCACTACATACCTATTAAACAACAGAACCCAGAATTGGTCAACCTCTGAAACTTGGTCGAAAAAGTCTTGGATTTGGCCTTGTTCTCACAGCGTTCTATAGCTTTTCCATCACCTTTTCCACCGCCTCCTCCACTTTGACCGCCGTCAGCGCCCCGCCGCGAATTTTCAGTTCCACCTCGCCCTTGGCCAGGGATTTCTCCCCGATGGCGACACGGACCGGGAATCCGATTAACTCCGAATCCTTGAACTTGAATCCGGGACGCTCGTCGCGGTCATCCAAAATAACCTCCACGGCGCGCGCGCTCAACTCGGCGTAAAGTTTCTCCGCCAGCTTCATCACGGCGCTGTCGGGCGCGACGCTCAGCGGTGTCAAACATACAGTGTAAGGCGCGACGCTCAGGGGCCAGATGATGCCGTCCTTGTCGTTGCATTGTTCGATGACGGCCTGGAGCGTGCGCGTGACGCCGATGCCGTAGCAACCCATGACGGCGGGCTGCTTCTGGCCGGCTTCGTCCAGAAAACAGGCGTTGAAGGCCTCGCTGTATTTGGTGCCGAGTTTGAAGACGTGGCCGACCTCGATCGCGCGCCGGATGCGCAAAGGCTGGCCGCATTTCGAGCACGGCTCGCCCGCCTGCGCCAGGCGCAAGTCGCTCCACTTGTTGACAGTGATGTCGCGCGCGATATCTACGTGGCGCAGATGAAAACCGTCTTCGTTCGCGCCGGTGGTCATGTTGGCGGCCCCGCGCAGGGTCTCGTCCGCATACACGGGCAAATCGGCCACCCCCACCGCGCCGAGGCTGCCCGGGCGCGCCTTCAACGCCGCCAGAATCTCCTCCTTCTCGGCCGGGCGAAACGTGGCGGTGCCCAGCATCCCTGTCAGCTTGGCTTCGTTCAGCGAATGATCACCGCGCATCAGAATCAGCGCCGGTTTGTCCTGGACGATATAGACCAGCGTCTTGATTTGCAGATCGGCCGGCACGTTGAACGGCGGCCGTGTCAAATCATCAATGGTCGCCACGCCCGGCGTCGCGAATTTCTCCGCGCCGCCGCCTGAAGTCGTTTTGGTGGGCGTCGCGCGGCTGGCGGCCTTATCAACATTGGCGGCGTAGTGGCATTGTTCGCACCAGGCCACTTCGTTTTCGCCCGTCTCGGCCGGCACCATGAACTCGTGCGAAAATTTCCCAGCCATCACCCCGGTGTCGGCCTCGACCGCCATCGTCTTGAGGCCGCAGCGCTGGAAAATGCGCGCATAGGCGTCGTACATTTTTTGGTAGCTGATTTGGGCCGCCTCATCGCTGATGTCGAAGCTGTAGGCGTCCTTCATCACGAATTCCTTGGCCCGCATCAAGCCGAAGCGGGGGCGGATTTCGTCGCGGAACTTGGTCTGGATTTGGTAAAAATTCTTCGGCAACTGGCGGTAGGAACTCAACTCGCCCGCCATCAAAGTGGTGATGACCTCCTCGTGCGTCGGCCCCAGAACCCATTCCTTTTTGGCGTGGTCGCGCGCCTTGAACAGCACCCCCTGCATGGTTTGGTAACGGCCGCTTTGCTGCCAGATTTCCTGCGGTTGCAGGGCGGGCATAAGGACTTCCAGCGCGCCGGCCCGGTCCATTTCCTGGCGGACGATCCGTTCGACTTTGCGCAGAGCGCGCAGCCCCAGCGGCAGGAAAGTGTAAAGGCCGCCGGTGAGCTTGCGCACCAAGCCGGCCCGCAAGAGCAGCTTGTGCGAAATAATCTCGGCTTCCGCCGGGGTTTCTTTGAGAGTCGGGATAAAGGTTTGGCTCCAACGCATACTATTAAAAAAACTTACCGCGTAAGAGGACGCGAAGCAATTGGAAATTCGTCCATCCGACGGGCGGGGCGCAGTTTGACACTGCTGCCAACTGTGGCAGGGCAAAGCTGCCGCTTTGCCCCATTTTTTCGATGCTGATCGGATTGGCCTAGGGCGATGCCGGGAGAACGCAGCCCGCCTCGTTCGCCGGGCATCTGGGCGGCGCGGCAGCACCGCCCTGCCGCATTAGCAGTGCCAAGATGCGCCCGACGGGGCGCAAATCCGCTTTTGGAACGGGTTCGGTTGATGGTTTGTGACCGCAAATTTTCTGGAATTATCTGGAATTATCATGGAAATCAACGACTTGCGAAAGAAAGGAAGAAAGTAGAAGGAACAAACATGCGGGAAGCACAAGATTGTTGATTTTAATCTCCATCATCGCAATAGGGTTTCATTGATGATGCGTTTTTCAGGATTTTTTTTATTTTCTGAAGGCGTAACTAACCGTAACTGGCCGTAACTGGCCGTAATCGAGGTCATTCTCTTGTCGCGCCAAATCCTCGGCCCAGACGGATCAACCGTGAGCCTTCACTTTTGTGCTTTCTCCTTTCGCCCTCCGCCCTTCCCCGCCGGCCACTGGCCACTAAACACTGGCCACTGGCCGCTATTTCAAAGAACAGGCGCCTGAGCGCCTCACAAGCACCATACTACCATTGTTTGACGGGAATGCAACAACATAAATTCAATGTAATTTTAGGCTTTAACTCCCGGGTTTGTCTCCGCCAGCCCCCAACGCGGGGGCAAATTCCGGATAGAGCAGCCGTATGCAGTCCGGGCAGATTGAGTGCGAAAATTCCGCATCGGAGTGCTCGTGGACAAATGTCTCCAGTTTCTGCCAATACCCTTTGTCGTCGCGGATTTTCTTGCAGGAGGCGCATATTGGCAGCATGCCGCTTAACGTTTTGACCTTGGACAGCATTTCGTTCAAATGCGAAATCAAATCGGTCCGTTCCGCTTCAATCTTCTTTCGCTCGGTGATGTCGTAGGCAATGGACGAGGCGCCGATGATGCGGCCCGCGCTGTCCCGGATGGCCGACATGGTCATGAACACGTTGACAGCCGCGCCGTCCTTGCGCGTTCGCACTGTTTCCAATGGTTCCGCGCCTTCGGCGCGCTGTATTTCTTGCAAAAGCCCGGCGGTTTCCTGGCGCAGGGATGGCGGCACAATCATCAACGCCGGCTGGCCTATGGCCTCCGCCGCCTTATAGCCATAGAGCCGCGCCGCGCCCAGATTCCAGGTTGTGATGATCCCCTCCATGTTCTGGCCGATGATCGCTTCCTCCGCCGAATCCACAATCGCCGCCAGGTAGGCCAGGTTTTGCAACGCCAGCGTCTGTTCGCGCCGTGCTCTGGCTTCGCGCCGTTCGCGTTCGATGGCCGGGATGAGCCGGCTTAACCTGCCCTTGCCGATAAAGTCATGCGCGCCGGCCCGCATCAAATCAACCGCCAGCTCCTCGCCGATGGCGCCGGAGACCACGATGAACGGCAAGTCCAGCCCCTTGCGTTTCAACAGGGCCAAGGCGGGCAGGACCCCGAAACCGGGAAGTTGATAATCACAGAGGACCACGTCCCACTCCCGGTCGGTGAGCGCCTTCTCCATCTCCGGCTGGCTCTGCACACGCTGATGCTCTGTTTGGCAGCCCTGGGATTGCAGGTGCCGCACCAGCAACACGGCGTCGAACTCCGAGTCCTCCACCAGGAGAACTCGCAGCGGCTGCTGTTCTTTCGATGCCGTCAGAGGATCTTCGCTTCGCCCAATATCGTTCATATCGTAACCCACAAAATTGGCAGCACAGCTTGTGCCATTGAGTTGACATTATTTCAAGCTCCGGCCAATCTGGCTGGCGGACACTAACAACTTCCCGTTTGTCTGGCAAATGCAAGAATCGGAAAAAATCCAATGTCCATTTTGTGGGCAAAGCTTCGAACTCGCGGTGGACACCACCGAGGCGGCGCAGCAATTTACGGTTGACTGTGAGGTTTGCTGCCGCCCGATGGAGGTGTTCCTCCAATGCGGGGACGGTGAGATTTCGGGCTTGGAGATACGGGCCAATTAAACAATGGGTTTTATCTTAGCCGCGTCCATGCAGTCGAAGAACAAGACAGGAAGATTTTGAGACAGGATTTACAGGATGAACAGGATTAAGCACGGCACATGGTTCTCTCCCCAAACGGTGAAGGATTATCTCTAATGCCACATCCTCTTTTCCATCCTGTTAATCCTGTTAATCCTGTCAAAATTCAGTTCTTTAACTGCATCGTTCCGGTTTAGGCGGCGCTGGTCAGGCCGTTCAGGGTCTGGGGGCAAGCACTGCATCCAGGCTGCTTGGCCCGGCGCCGGTTTTCTCCAGTTTCGGGTAACGCAACCCGCCGTCGTAGTTGAGGTCAACAGTGCGGTACATGTCGCCCGTCTTTACCAGCAGGCTCAGGGGTGACTTCTTGGCTTTGATCGCAGCTTTTAATTGGTCGGTTTCAAGGGCGCGGCCATTGACGGCAATAAGTTTGCTGCCGACGGTCAGCCCGGCTTTGAAGGCCGGGCTGTCCCAGGCGACCTCGGTGATCTCCCCTTCCTTGCCCAAAACGAAGCCGCCTGAATAAATCAGGTCGGTGACCTTGCGCGATGTCTCGCCGGATTTGAAATACGCGTTTGGCGTGTCGGCATAGACCAGCCGGTAGCCGCCGCGGGTGAAGCCGTCGAGCGGGGCGTGATCGCTTACATTTTCCAGACGAGCATGGAGGAAGGCGGCCCAGTCGTAGGGTTGGACTTGATTAAGTGTGCGAACGACATCATCGAAGTTATACGTCAGTTCACCCCAATCACGGTCGTTGACGCCAAAGAAGGCACGGGCGAAATCGTCCATCGAGCGGGCGCCGTGGGAGAGTTCGCGGATCAGCGTATCCGCATCGAGCCAAATGAGGAGTCCCTCGTTGTAGTAATCCACCATCCGCTGCCAACTTCTCCAGCCCTGGGGGTGGCGATAGGCGATGATCGGATCATCGGTCGTGTCGGCCAGAGGACGCCACTTGCGGCCGGCGTCAGTGTCGAGGCGGGCAGCCAGGCCGGCGAGGGCGCCGAGCGTCTCGTCGTGCGAAAGAAGTCCCGACCGTGCGGCGAGCACATAGCCCCAAAACTGGGTCTGCCCCTCGTAAACCCAGAGCAGGCTGTCCTGCATCGGTGTGCGGTAGTCAGGTGTCCAAAGATCGGCCGGGCGGCGGAATTTGCCGTTCCAACTATGCACATATTCGTGCGACATGACGTAACGCTCGGTCAAATTGTCCTTCCATTCGGTGAAAAAGCCGGCATGCAGACCATTCTCGGAGCTGCGATGGTGTTCAAGCCCGATCCCGCCCTGGCGGTCGCTCAAGGCCAGCAGCAAATCATAGTGATCGTAGTGTTGCGCGCCGAAGAGTTTGACGGCCTGCGTCACCAGGTTGCGATGGAATTGAATCTGCTCCTCGGTGGCGGCAAGTTGTTCCGGCTGGTCTGCGACAATGTTTAAGCGCACGTCCGGAGCCAGCGTTTCAACCCGGACGTTGGCGCCGGCGAACATCGGACTGTCCACGAGGGTATCGAAGGTGACTTGCTTGTAGTGAATGGTAGCGCCTTCCTGCGAGGCGGGTTCCAACGCGGTCGCGGCCTTCCAGCCATCGGGAAGTTTCACCGAGGCCTCCACCTTGATTTGGCGGACATAGTAGCCGGCTGGATAAAGCGCCACGGCGTTCCATTGCAGATTGAGCATGGCAGGGGTCGTGACGATGCGGCCCTGGGCCACGTCCGTCGGCGCGAGAAACTGGAACTGCGCTTCAACGCTGGACGTGCCCTCGGGAACGTCAATATGGAAGGCGAAAACATCAACTGGATCGCGCCGCCACGGCAGCGCATGTCCGCTGGCGTTGAAGTTGAGTCCGGCGAGCTGCGAAATTGCGCCCGTGTCCGAATGATTGCCCGGAAGCCACTTTGGGTAGAGGAGCGTGAGCGGGCCAGCCGCGGCGACGGGAATGGTCTCCTTGACGCGGAAAATACCGCGGGTGTTGTCCGAGGCATCAACCGCAAGAGTGATGACTCCCGGCCACGGGATGTCGCGGGCGGGCGGGATGGTGTCAACGATAGGCAGGGCTTCAGGGGCGCTGTTTTGCGCGTGTGTCAAGAATGGCATAAGGGCGAAGAGAATCGAAAGGGCACGATGGTTCATGGGAATTAATGAGAATTAGCTTTGCTGTCAGTGTTGAATTCCGAGAGTCCCAAACTTCCATTGCGAGCCAACAGGAAGATTTACAACGACTCACGTTTTGCGTTTCGACTGGCACGCAGTTTGAGGGGCGTGGGGCTGGAAGGCAAGGAAAAAACTCCTGATTTCAAGGAGACATCTCCAAAGAGATTCCACAGAAATGCTGGACTTGGAGGTCCGGGCCAGTTAGACCATCTGTGTTCGTGCTATGACTCCAAATTCGTCTGTCATTATTTTGTGGGTTTATATTGTGCTGCTTCTGGCCGGCGGGTTGATGGGCTTTATCAAGGCCAAGAGCAAAATCTCGCTCGTCACCTCGGCCCTCTTTGCCGTGCTGCTGGCCTTGTGCGCCACTGCCGTCATCCATCCATTTTACATCGCTGACATCCTGGTGGGGCTGTTGCTCGTGGTCTTTGGGATTCGTTTTGCCAAAGGCAGAAAGTTCATGCCGTCGGGCTTGATGCTGGGGTTGTCGGCGGCGGTCTTGGCGGCGTTGCTGTTGATTCGCTGACGCGCGGCCGGCCTTTCCTTTTCCGCGTGCAAACTTCGCTTCCGATCTGGCAAATACACGGCCCTATCGTCCAGACGCTCCGTGACGGCCATCGTCTGGTGCTGGTCGCTCCAACCGGTTCGGGCAAGACGACGCAGGTTCCGCAAATGCTCCTGGAAAGCGGGCTGTGCGGCGGGCGCATTGTCATTCTTCAACCGCGCCGCGTGGCCGCACGCACGGTTGCGGCGCGCGTGGCTTGGGAGCGGCAGGTCCGATTGGGACAGGAGGTCGGCTACCAGATTCGTTTTGAAGACCGCACCAGTCTGGGCACGCGAATATGCTTCGTCACCGAAGGCATCCTGCTGCGCTGGTTGCAGGACGATCCGACGCTGCAAGACATCAGCGCCGTCCTCTTCGATGAATTTCACGAGCGCAATCTTCTGAGCGACGTCGCGCTGGCGCTGGTCAAGCGATTGCAGCAAACCCGCCGCCCGGATCTGCGCATGGTTGTCATGTCCGCCACTTTGGAGGCGGAACCGGTGGCGAAATACCTCGGCGATTGCCCCGTTTTGATTTCCGAGGGGAAGGCCTTTCCGGTGGAGATCCAGCACCTCACCTTGTCCGACGAACGGCCCGTTTCAGAGCAGGCCGCCGATGTCGTGGCGGCCATTGTCCAGGCCGGCGATCCGGGCGACATTTTGATTTTCATGCCTGGCATGGGAGAAATCAATGCCACCATCTCCGCCTGCCGCGCGGCGGGGTGCCGCGAAGCGCTGGCGCTCATTCCTTTGCACGGCGAATTGCCGCCGGAGGAACAGGACCTGGCCTTTGCCCCCAATCGCTCGCGGAAAATCGTGGTCGCCACCAACGTCGCCGAAACCTCCGTGACCATTGACGGCATAGTGCATGTGATTGACAGCGGCCTGGCCCGCGTCGCGCGCTACGACGCCGAACGGGGCATTGGCACCTTGTTCATCGAACCGATCAGCCGGGCTTCGGCGGAGCAGCGCGCCGGAAGGGCGGGGCGGACGGCGCCCGGCGTCTGCCACCGGCTCTGGACTGAGAGCAGCCACCTCAACCGCCCGGAACGAAACACGCCGGAAATTCAACGGAGTGATTTGGCGGAAGTCGTCCTGCTGCTCCATTCCTTCGGCATACGCGACGCGGTGCATTTCGATTGGCTCGATCAGCCCGACCCGCAAGCGGTGGAACGGGCCGAACAATTGCTGCGCATTCTCGGCGCGCTTCGCCCCGCCTCCCAGGCCGCCGGACCGGACATGACGCCCATTGGCTGGGAGATGCTGCGACTGCCGATGCATCCGCGCTATTCGCGCATGTTGGTGGAAGCTTCCAAACATCAGTGCGTGCCGGCGGCCGCGCTGTGCGCCGCGCTGGTCAGCGGACGCGATCTTTTGGTTCGCTTGGGCCGCGACGACAAACATATCGCCGAGGCGCGGGAGCTTTTCGAGGCCAGCGCCGAGTCGGACTTTTACACGCTGATGCGCGCCTGGCAGTTCGCCAGGAACAACGGCTATAACGTGGAGCGGTGCCGCCGTTATGGCGTCCACGCGCAAATCGCCCGTCAAGTACAGCAAACATTCGAACACATTCTCCAGGCGGCCCGCGCGCCCGCCGGCGCCGTTCCGGGCCGCGAGGAGGCCCTGCCGCGCTGCATCGCCGCCGGTTTCGTGGACCAGCTTTGCCGGCGGCGCGACCAGGGCACGCTGGATTGCGACCTGGTGGACGGGCGGTCCGGCGCGTTGATGCGCGAGAGTGTCGTGCAAAACGCCCCGTTGTTTGTCGCGGCCAGCATTCGCGAAGTTTCCGGGCGGACGGGCGGCATGACGCTGCTGGGCCTGGCCACCGCCGTGCGGCGCGAGTGGATTGAGGAAATGTTTCCGGAGCAGGTCACGGTGCGGATCGAACATCTCTTCGACCCTGTTCATAAGCGGGTCAGCGCCATCAAGCTGGTGCGGTTCCACGATTTGGTGATTCACCACGAACATCAGCGGGAACTGGATCCCGCCGCCTGCGGCCGCTGCCTGGCCGAAGCCGCAGTCAAACCTTATTTCGAGCTGCCGCTCTTCACGCACGAGTTGAAACAAACCATCGCCCGCATCAATCTGGTGGCCGCCGTGATGCCGGAGTTGGAACTGCCGCCGGCCGGCAAGCCCTTTATTACCGCTTTTCTGGCCCGTGCCTTCACGGGCCTGACCCTGGCCAAGGAGGCGCAAGGCACGCCCTTGCGTGATCTTTTCCCGGAATTTTACGGACGTGAACGCCTGGAATGGCTCGATGAATTGGCGCCCCAAACCATCGCCTGGCCCGATGGGCGGAAACTGAAATTGCTCTATCCTGAAGAAGCCCGCGACGACGACGGCGAGCCGAATGCTCCCGAGTTGCAGGTCAAACTGCACGAAAGCTTTGGATTAAAGGAGCACCCGCACATCTGTGAAGGAAGGTTGCCGGTCAAACTGTGGCTTTGCACTCCGGATGGAAAGCGCCTCGACTCCACTTACAATTGGCTCGCGTTCAAAGCCAACACCTATCCCAAGCTCAAACCCGCCTTGCAAAGGAAGTTCCCTGGCTTTTTGTGGATTTGAACGAGGCGAGCGCATTCCTCGTTGCCGCCGCAGAATTAACGTTGACAATATCCGCCAATGGCGCATAATTAAAATCATGAACAAGGAACTTTTTGAACAGTTGAAACAAAGCCTGCGCGAAGCGGGGCAAATCAAACGCGGAGAGTTGAAGCCGTCTCGGGTTTTCAAAATTGACCCAAAGAACGACATTGTGAAAGTCCGGGGTAAGCTCGGATTATCGCAATCAAAATTCGCGGCTGTCTTAGGCATCAGCGCCGACACGCTCCAGAATTGGGAGCAAGGTCGGCGAACGCCCGCCGGTCCGGCCAAGGTGCTGCTGAAGATCGCAGCCAAGCATCCCGAAGTGTTACTCGATGTGGCATAGATTTGTCGGGCGGGGTTCTGAGATTTGCGCCAAACCGTCTGCCTGATACATTTGCGCCATGAAAGGAACATGGCCCGAACCTGAAATCGTGACCCGTAATGGCAAACCGCTCTCCGTCATCATACCCAACCAGGAGTATGAAGAACTTCTGGAGCGATTGGGGGACAGTGCTGATGCGGCCTGGATCGAACGCGTCCGCCGGAAGCCGCTTGAACACCGCCCTTTGGAGGCTTACGCTGGACAATCGTGAAAACTCTTTGCCGATTGGCCGGTCCGATTTTCATCGCGGCGATTTACTTCGTCGGCGCTATCGCTTTGGCGCAAACGAACCGACCGATTGACGCAGAAAGCCATGCACCAAAGCACAAGAGCTTCTCTCCTGTGAGCGAGACAGGTTTCACCAATACCATCGCTCTGGGGTTCATTTCCGGGAATGGCGAAAGAAGTGGCGCGGGGCGGCCTGCATTTCTGGCCACGAACTATGCCAGAGAGCAGTTTGACTGCGGAGATTTTTGCTACATGGCAGGGGACGGATTATTCTGCGTGGACATGAAGTTGATAAAACTGGCGCCTGCAGATTGGACTGGTCTGAAGGCAAATGAATTGGTGGGTTATTTGGCGGCGGCAGGCACCGATCCAAAACATCCCATATTTCACCCTGATTCAAAGAAGGGGAGGGTTTATGGTTTTCAAGTTTATCACGATAGTGTGAAGCTGGAATGTTCTCATTCAAATGGACCGTCCATCTACGGTTTTCGAACACGTAACGGCGGCATGGGGATTCTGCAAATCTCCGGCTCGACCGATAAAGCGCCGGGCGTCGAAATCCGTTATAAGCTTGTGCAAAACGGGGACGGCCCTGCACTTTGAACGCGAGTCATCCGAAGAGCAATTCTCGGGAAGGAATCGGTGGAGAACTGAGACAACGGAAGAGTCAACGCAGGAACGATGGATCGTTAGAGATCGCGAAAATCTTCTTCGCTAAGTTCAGCCTGCCTCAATATCGCGCGAAATGTTCCAACAGGAACATCCCCTGTGTGCATAGACAAGCGATGAACGCGCGCGCCGCGCTATTCAGGCAGCGGCTGTCCCTTGGTTTCTGGAAGGAACCATATAACGAGCAGCCCAATCGGGAATAGAAAGCCCAACAAAGTTATCGCCAACCGCAGGTCCATCCCAGGCAGCGATTTAAGCCATGCGGAAAGGATCAAGATCAAAGCGGCTAAGATCCGTCCACCGTTGAAACAAAAGCCTGTGCCCGTCGCTCGCAAATGGGTGGGAAACAATTCCGGAAAGTAGATGGCGTAACCGGAATGCATGCCGCCAGTCAAGAATCCGAAAATGGGCAGGAGAAGCAACAATTGGGTGTAGGTGGTCGGCAAATAGCAAGTGATGGGCACGATGATGAACGCTCCGGCATGCATGACTCCAAACGCCCGGCGGCGTCCCAGCCACACGCTCAACGGTCCGAACGCCAATAGACCCAGCCCCATGCCGGCAACCTCGACAATGCCATAAGCGAACTTGGCTGCTTGTGCGGCTTTGGCCGGGCTTTGGCCGTTTCGCAACAGCAGCTCTCGCGCGAGGTCCTGCCCGGCCACCGTCACGCCCCAAAAAGCGCCCAACCCCACCGCAGCCAACAACATGCCGAGGAGCGCCCTGCGGCGCCAAGGCGACCCTCCCAACAGGTCGCGGAAACGTCCCATTTTCGGGCCTGCTGCCGTGGCTGCCTTGGCTCCTGCCTCGCGCCAATTCTCCGGCTCCTTCAAATAAGCCATGACCCAAAAAACAAGCAGCGCAGGAGCGATGGCAATAACCAACCGGCGGAGGCAATGGCCAGAACGAGCCATTGGTAGGCGGTTACCCGCTCGTACCACCGAGCCTTGACCGTTGGTTCGCACCTATCATCCATTTCGTTTTGATATTGCATATTTGAAAAGTCGGGTTCAAATTGAAAGAAGGTTGTGGTCTTGGCGAAGCCACCAGCGCCTTCGACTTTGAAGAGTAGGAAATTCGCCCTTAGCGACCCGGAGCCTGGCAGGCATTGGAAGAATCCGCCTGCCAAGTTGGACCATCCCTCGGCCAGGCATTGCTTGTTGTAATCAAGCTTCTGCCGTGTTTGGTGGGCGATTGAGTTGGTGAAGAAAGAACAAGCGCCGAGACAGGCCATGCTATGAAAGCCAGTCATGCAATTTGGAAGGACCGTTTTAAAGGTAAGTTGCCCGAGGCAATCGGTGGTGAAATTGATCAATTTGAAACGGAAATTGACCTGCGCAAGCAGGGGAAGATTGACGAAAAGGTCTTCGCCGAGACGCGTTTGCGCCGTGGCGCTTATGGCCAGCGCTACGACAACGGCCAGCGTTCCGATGGCGCCGAGAGCCGAAAACTGCCCTTTCCCAGCAAACCGACCAAAGGGCCAAATACAATGTGGGATGCGCCAGGCATGCAGCGGATCAAGATCCCGTTCGGCGGGCTCAGCCCGCAACAGCTCGAGACCATGGCGGAACTGGCCGAGGAGTATTCCGATGGCATCGCGCACGTCACCACCCGCCAGGATTTTCAGCTCCATTTTGTCCATATCGAAAACAGTCCGTCGCTAATGCGGCGCCTGGCGGCGGTCGGCATCACGACCCGCGAGGCCTGCGGCAATGCTGTCCGCAACGTCACCGCTTGCCCTTTTGCCGGCGTTTGCCTCGACGAAATCTTCGACATCTCGCCTTACGCCCACGCGCTCGCGTGGTTCTTGATGGGCCATCCGGACACGCTGGACTTTGGGCGCAAGTTCAAGCCCGCGTTTAGCGGCTGCTCCCAGCACCCCTGTGGTCTCACCCAAATGCACGACATCGGATACACCGCCGTCGTGCGTGATGTGGATGGCCGTCTCCAGCGCGGATTCAAGATTGTGGTGGGCGGCGGACTTGGCCCGGTGCCGCGCCAAGCCCGCACGCTGACCGAGTTTGCACCGGTGGAGGAACTGCTTCCGCTGACGCAAGCGGTCTGCCGGGTCTTCGGCAAACACGGCGAGAAAAAGAATCGCAACGCCGCGCGCATCAAGTTCCTGGTGGACAAATGGGGCATTGAGAAATTTCGGGAAGAGGTCTTCGCCACGCGCAAGGAACTGCGTGACGATCCGCGCTGGCTGGATCGCCTCAAGGATGCCGAGAAGGCTGCGGAAGGCCCGCTCAGGCCGCCGGGGCAATTTCCTGCTGTCAACGGAAACGACAGGTTCCAGCAATGGTTTAAAGCCAACGTCCGCGAGCAGCGTCAGGCGGGCTATGCCACCTGTGCGGTGACCCTGCCGCTGGGTGACATCACGGCGGACCAACTCCGCGCGCTGGCCGATATCGTCGCCCGGTACACCCGCGGCACCATCCGGACCACCGTCGAGCAGAACTTCCTCATTCGCTGGGTCAGCAATTCCGACGTGGCCGCCCTTTTCGCCGATCTCGATGCCGTCCACCTCGGCCAGCCGGGGGCGGGCAGCATCGTGGACGTAACGGCCTGCCCTGGCACCGACACTTGCAAACTGGGCATTTCCTCATCACGCGGACTTGGGGGCGAGTTGCGCAACCGTCTTGTCGCCAAAAGCCATGAGCTCGATGAAGCGGTCACGGCGCTGCACATCAAGGTGAGCGGGTGTTTCAATTCCTGCGGTGTCCACCACGTGGCCGATCTTGGTTTCTACGGAGTCAGCCGGACAGTCAACGGCTATAAGGTGCCGCACTTCCAGGTCGTTTTGGGTGGCCAATGGGAGAACAACGCCAGTTCCTACGGGCTGCCCATCATCGCGATCCCGTCCAAACGTGCTCCCGATGCGGTGGATCGGATCACGGATTACTACGTCAAACACCGTGAGAAGGCCGAAAGATTCTACGCTTTTGTCAAACGGGTCGGCAAGGGACCCATCCGCGAACTGCTTGAGCCGCTCAACCAGAACCTGCCTTCGCACGACAGTGATCCGGGCCTCTATTCCGACTGGGGCGACCCTCGTCAATACAGCATCGGCGACATCGGCGTTGGCGAGTGCGCCGGGGAGGTGGTCACGCGCTTCCAGTTTGAGTTGACTGCGGCTGAGCGGTTGGTATTCGAAGCCGGGTTGCATCTTGATAGTGGAGCAGTGCAGCGGGCTGGTGAAACCGCCTATGCCGCCTTCATGAAAGCGGCCCGCGCACTGGTGCAGGCCCAATACGACGATATTTCCAATGAACCCGATGAAATCATCGCGGAATTCAAGAGGCGGTTCTTCGACACCCAGCTTTTTTCCGATCCATTCGTCGGGCCGAAGTTTGCGAACTTCCTCTTCGCCGCCCATGCCGGGCGCGGAGAACAGTTTACGGCCGATACGGCGCACCATCGCATCGCTGAGGCCCAACTCTTCATAGAAGCGGTTTACAATTGCTACAACAAACTCCGCTCGTCGCCGGCCCTGGCGCCAGCCAAGGCCTGAGTATCCCAGCCACACTCGTCATGGAACTGCAGCACCTCATCATTAAAATCCCGGTGGACGGCCCGTTGGGCCTTGATCCAGCGAAGAGCGTTGACCTCTTTCACCAATGGGTCGCCCGGCAGGTCGTGCCTGGCGTCCTGCTCATTGATGTCGCGGAGTTGCTCCATGTGCCCAATGGACCAGGCGTCATCGCCGTTGGGCTGGAAGCCGACTTCGCCCTCGACCACACGGGCGGAACCTGGGGCGTGCTGTATCGCCGCAAGACCATCCTGGGCGGCACCAATCAAGATCGCATCATACAGGCCATTGCGTCCGCCGCGCAGACGGCCCTCCTTTTGCAGGAAGCGTTTCCTGGCTTATTGAAACTCAGCCATACGGAACTCGAGATCATCGTTAACGATCGCGGCATTGCGCCGAATATAGAAGAGACCTACGCTGCGGCGTTGCCGGAAATTGAGGCCGGCCTCCGCGCCGCGCTGGGTCATGGAGATTTCAACCTGGCCCGCCACAACCACGAACGCCGCCAACGCTTTGGCGTGACCGTAACATCATCGCCGGCCTTCGATCTCGCGGTCCTGGCGCGCATGGACGCGCGAGAGAATTCTGCTCAGGTAAGCGCGACCGCTGCCGTTTCCTGATCAGCAGCCTGCCAAAAGAAATTGATGTTTCTGTTCCGAGCGAATTCTATGTTTTTCAGACACATTTGTGAAGATTCCCTCGTTCGGCCACGCGAGTCGTTCCTCACAACTCTTGCCTGCGCCAGCGGGTTGTTAAGCCTATTGTCGGGTTATTTCGCCGCCGGGGCCGACGACTCGGGCGAGGCCAGATTCTTATCACAAACCCGTCAACTCACCTTCGAGGGACGGCGCAGTGGCGAAGGCTATTTTTCCCCGGATGGCAAAATGCTGATCTTCCAAAGCGAACGCGAACCTGGGAATCCCTTTTATCAGATTTATACGTTGGACTTGGAAAGCGGCGATATTCACCGCGTTTCTCCCGGCATCGGGAAGACTACTTGTTCATTCTTCCGACCCGGCAGCGACGAAGTCCTGTTTGCCTCCACTCATCTCGACCCGGATGCGCTCGCCAAGCAAAAGGTTGAGCTTGATTTCCGGGCGGCGGGAAAAGAGAGACGTTACTCCTGGGACTATGACGAGCAGATGGATATTTTTCTGGCGCGGCGTGATGGCTCACAAATTCGGCGGTTGACCTCGGCCCAGGGTTATGATGCCGAAGGCTCCTTTTCTCCTGATGGCCGATTGATTGTGTTCACTTCCCTGCGCGATGCCTATCCCACCAACAAACTTTCCCCGGATGAGATCAAGCACCTGGAGACGGACCCATCGTGGTTTGGGGAGATTTATATCATGAACGCGGACGGGACGGATCAACGCCGGCTCACACACACGCCAGGTTACGATGGCGGGCCGTTTTTTTCACCAGACGGCAAACGCATTGTTTGGCGGCGGTTTAACGAGCGCGGTGACAAGGCGGATGTTTACACCATGAACCTGGACGGATCTGACGAGCGCCGTTTGACCGATTTTGGCGCGATGTCTTGGGCTCCCTATTTCCATCCCTCCGGCAAGTATCTCATCTTCACCGCCAACAAACTGGGATTTGCGAATTTTGAATTGTACATCGTGGATGCCGAGGGGCGGCATGAACCGGTGCGTGTGACTTTCACGGACGGCTTCGATGGGCTGCCCGTCTTCTCGCCCGATGGCGCCAAGCTCGCCTGGACCTCGGGACGAACACCGGATGGCACATCACAAATATTCCTTGCTGACTGGAATCACGAGGCCGCGTTGCGGGCGTTGGATGAATCCCCGGCTCGTCCGTTGCCGGCTGCGTCCCTGGCATCCCCGGCTGGTTCGTCCGCGAACGCCGCGGACCCGTTCATGCCTGGGTTCACGACGAATTATTTTCACACCATCGTTTCCTATCTCGCTTCCGAGGAGTTGGAGGGCCGCCTTGCCGGCTCAACCGGCGAACACAAAGCCGGAGACTTTATTGCCGCGCAAATGACGCGAATTGGACTGCTTCCCGCCGGGACCAACGAAAGTCTCTTTCAGTTTTACGATTTTAGCGCCGAGGCGCGAGTGTTGACCAATGAGAACCAGTTGCGCATCCGCCGCGGGGCCGCGACTACGGTTTTTGAATTGGATCGAGATTTTCGCCCGCTGGCCTTCACCGCCAACGCTGGCATTGAAGCTGAGCCTGTGTTTGTTGGCTATGGTTTGACAGTCCCTGGCAACGCTGGCCAAAGGTATGATTCCTATGCTGGCGTGGATGTTTCGAACCGGATCGCGGTGGTGCTACGCTATGTTCCAGAGGGAGTGGATGCCAAGCGCCGGGCGGAATTGAACCAGTATTCGGGGGTGCGCTACAAGGCGATGCAAGCCCGTGACCATGGCGCCAAGGCAGTCCTGTTCGTTACCGGCCCAAATTCTCCCAATGCCGGCGAGTTGATCGGCCTATCCTCCGACAACAGCCTTTCCGGTTCGGGCATTGTGGCGGCTTCCGCGGGCAGCAACGTGGCCGCCGCTCTCTTCGCCGGTTCCGGCTATGATCTTCAAACCTTGCAAGCGGGACTTGATCAGGAGAACCCGCACGCGCAAGCCAGCCTGGTCTTGACCAACGTGCAGTTGCGACTCCAGACAGGCGTGGCGCATATCCGCAAGCCGGATCGAAACGTGATTGGCCTGTTGCCACCCGGCGTGGAGGCCAACGGCCCGCCGTCGTTTCTCATGATCGGCGCGCATTACGATCACCTGGGCCACGGGGAAGTTGGCTCGTTGAGCCACAAGGGCGAGGAAGGAAGAATTCATCCCGGGGCCGACGACAATGCCTCGGGAGTCGCGGCGGTGCTCGAAATCGCAGGCGCGCTGGCCGCCGAACGCGCGCGCCATCCGGCGGCTTTTCCGCGCGGGATCATTTTTGCGGCTTGGTCGGGAGAAGAAATTGGTCTCATTGGCTCCTCCTGGTTTGCTGAACATCCCCCGTTGCCGCTCACGAATATTGCGGCTTACTTGAATTTCGACATGGTCGGCCGGCTGCGCCAGAACAAGCTCAGTTTGCAAGGGGTTGGCTCTTCGCCGGCCTGGGCCCGGATTATCGAAAAGCGAAATGTGACCGCCGGATTCAATCTGTCCTTGGAGGAGGACCCATACTTGCCGACCGACACCACCTCGCTCTATCCCAAAGGCGTGCCCGTGCTCGCGTTCTTCACCGGGAGCCACGAAGATTACCACCGGCCCACGGACACCGCCGACACCGTGAATTACGACGGCGCCGTCCGCGTGGCTAAATTCGCCTGCGGCATTCTCTCCGAATTGGAATCCAGCGAACGCCCCGCCTACGCCCAAGTGCAACTCCGCCATTCCGCCGGCGGTGGTCGGGAGAATCTGCGGGCCTACCTCGGCACCATTCCGGACTACGCCACCGAGGTTCAAGGAGTAAAATTGAGCGGTGTCCGCGCCGGTGGTCCGGCTGACAAAGCCGGGTTTAGGGGCGGCGATGTGATTGTGGAGTTTGGCGGATCCAAAGTCGCAAACGTTTACGATTATACTTACGCCCTGGACGCGGTGAAAATCGGCCAACCCACGGACGTCGTGATCCTTCGCAACGGCGAACGCCTCACGCTGAAGGTCACGCCCGAAGCACGAAAATGACTTTCTTGGCGATGTGTACCTCTCAAAAAGGCTGTGGGGCCAAACGCGGAACCCGAAAAATGGCGAAATGAAAATTGACATCATGACGGACTTTTCTAATTAGAGGACTGCAATTATGCGATTTAATAAGCCCAACCTTCATTCAATCAAAGTATGACTGCCGCGCGTTATTGGGGAGTGGAACACCATATTGGGCGGACGCCGCTGCTTCGCTTGCGCCGGCTTTCGGAACTCACTGGCAGCGAGATTCTCGGCAAGGCGGAATTCATGAACCCCGGCGGCTCGGTCAAGGATCGCGCCGCACTGGGCATCATCGCAGACGCCGAGGCTAAGGGCGTGTTGAAACCCGGTGACACCATTGTCGAAGGAACGGCGGGCAATACGGGCATCGGCTTGACCATCGTTGGCCACGCCAAGGGTTACCGGACAGTCATCGTCATTCCTGAAACGCAATCATCGGAGAAAATCAATTTGCTGCGCGCTCTCGGCGCGGAAGTCCTCACCGTGCCGGAAAAACCTTACAGCGATCCCGGCAATTACAATCGTATTGCCCAACGGCTCGCGCAGGAGAAAGGCTGGTTCTGGGCCAACCAATTCGACAACACCGCCAATCGCCTGGCCCATTACCGCGGCACCGGCCCGGAAATCTGGGAGCAAACGAGCGGTGAAGTCACCGCTTTTGTTTCCTCCATCGGCACCGGAGGCACTCTGGCGGGGACGGCATTGTATTTGAAGGAGCGCAACCCCAAGATCACCACTGTTTGCGCCGATCCTTACGGCGCAGCGATGTGGTCATGGTTCAACAACGGCAACACGGACACCAAGGATGGCGATTCCTTCGCGGAGGGCATCGGCCAGACACGGGTGACAAAAAACCTGGAAGGCATTGTGGTAGATCGTGCCTACCGCATCAAAGACCAGACGGCCCTGACCATTGTTTATCAACTTCTCCGTGAGGAAGGATTGTTCCTCGGTCTTTCCTCTGGCATCAACATTGCGGGAGCGGTGCAATTGGCCCAAGAGCGCGGCGCGGGTCAGACCATCGTCACCATGCTCTGCGATTCAGGAATGAAGTATCAGTCCAAACTCTTTAACCCTGTGTGGCTGCGGGAGCAAAATCTGGATCCCAGTTTGCCCATTGAGTCCGCCCTGACTTAAAGTCGGAATTCATTACAGTTTGACTTTCCGGAGACTGCCTGTTGCACAAGGTGTTAAATACAAACACCTTACACACGAATGCGTGCGTTTAAGCAGATTTATTATTCGACAAACTGTCGGTTTTCTTTACTAACCTGACGTGCCTTGGGAAACACTGCAAAAGAAAAAACAGTGTTTATCATGTTGATTGCAAGATATTTACAAATATTCTGCGCATAATTGTGCCAAATTGGCGCGGATTATGCTGATACTTGCTTTGGAGTAGTCTAATGAGGAGACGGTTACTAATAACATAAGCCCAATATGAAAAAGTTCCTTTTCGCAATTTGCTGTTTGATGATGCTGGCTGGCGCATTTTCTGTTCACGCCGGGACTCAGGAATATGTATTCAAACCATCTCTTATTCAGAATACTACCGAGGATCCGTTCCCCAACAGCGACTGGGGCGGCAAGCTATTCCTGGATTCATCCAGCTCTACAAACGGCATGTTGAGCGACGTCAACCAGAGCGAATCGTCTGTGACGACACCCTATGGGACGTTCTATTTGGCTGACGGTAGTTTCGTGACCAGCAAGCCGCCTTTTACTTGGACTCCGGCCGGTATCACCTCCATGGACATTTATGGGGAAGGTCCGTTGAACGTGAATGGGTCACTTGATGTATGGCAGATTGAGGCGTCATACATCTATATTGCACTGCCAGACCCAAAGGAGCCGCAAGTCGCCGGTGTATGGGTGCCGTTCACCGCCGTTCCTGATTCCGCTTCCACGGCGCTGCTCATCGGTCTGGCCGCAGCCGGTTTGGCTGGGTTCGGCCATTTCAGCCGCAAACGCCAGTTGGCGATGGCGCGACGTTAAAATTCGTCGGCGCGAAGTCTTTCGAGAGAAAGCCTCACGGAAGAGGAGCCGGTTCCTTGCTGTTTTCGGTGGAATAAGAACGGCCTGCTAATCAACGCCCTCGAAGACCCGTCCGCCAATCCCGTTGGGATTGCATCACTCAGCCCAGGGTTGGCCCGATTCCGAGAGGGCTACCCTGCGTAACGCCATCTAAATTCCACAACCCTGAAAGGGTTGAATATGAAGTCCTTATGAAGAAGATTCAACCCTTTCAGGGTTGGGAATGTTGCTGATTCTCACCCAGGGTAGCTCGTTCCTCGCAACCCTGGGCTAAAAGATTCAATCCCTTTGGGATTGGCAAAACCAATGAAAACCGCCACTGCATTGCGTGGCACTCCACCGAAATCAGCGAAGAACCGAGGAGCCTCCGCCGGGGCTTTGGCGCTCAAGAGGTTCAAGCATGAATCCCAGCCGTTCCGGCTCGGTTTTACGATTATCTCCCCGGATTTACGCCTTCACAGCTTGCGTCTTCAAGCTTTCGCCGCACATGCGGCTTTGGCAGGCTGAAATTCACCCCAATCATTGGCGACTTCTTGGGGAGCGCGGTCGTCTCGACCGCCTCCGTCGGCGTCCCGCCGACGGAATCCTCCGACCGAGACTGGGCCGCCTTTTCGCTGAGTCAGCAAGCCCATCGCCAATGATTCTTGAAATTTATTGAATTTTCACATTTGCGTTCCCATCTAAATATGGTAGTATCGTATGTGATACGGCGCTTCGGCGCCTGTTCTTTGAAATAGGGGTCAGGGGCTAGTGGTTAGTGGTTAGTGGCCAGTGGGGAAGGGCAACGCAACTCCACCCAATTAATCGGACTGAATCGGAGTGGATAGGAGTGGAAAGGAAGAAACCACGAGAATCACTCTACTCTTCATGTTGCTTCCTTCTTCCTTTCTTTCGCAAGTCGTTGATTTCCATGATAATTCCAGATAATTCCGGGTAATTTTGATCCGCAACGGTCGGTTGAGTCAGACTCAGTCGCACCCAGTCAAAGCACTGCGCCGGATGGTGTTTGGTTCAGCCAAATTCAAGTCAATTCAGGTGAATTCAGGTGGATTCAACCAAATCGAAAATAAAAAAAAGTGAGGCCCGCAGACCTCCCGTCCTGTTCAGTTCTCCGGCTTCCCCGGAATTTGGCTGGCGCCCGCGTGAATGGGTGTCACATTTTTGCGTCGCGGTTTTTGTTTCTTACTCTTACTCTTAATCCTGGCCAAAGATATTTCCAATTTGGGCGTCGCGGCGCTCCGCCCTCCCGAGGAGATTTCGGGTGGGGCGAGCGCCGCGAGCCCCTGAATATCTGACTAAGATCGCGATCAAGATCAAAAACAAAAGCGGCGACAGAACATAACATGCACCCCAGTGCCGTGTCCGACGATTTGTTGACATCCCTGTTGCGCGATGTCTCCCGCTCGTTTTACCTGACGATGCGGATGCTGCCACGCCCGGTGCGGCGCCAAATCAGCCTCGCCTATCTCCTGGCCCGCACCACCGACACCATCGCCGACACCGAGTTGGTGGATGTCCAATCCCGTCTCCAGGCCCTGGCGGCGTTGCGGGAGAGAATTCTCGGCCGCGACAGCGCGCCGCTTCCACTGACACAACTCAGCGGCAGCCAGGGACTGCCGGCGGAGCGAACGCTGCTGGAACGCTGCGACGATAGCCTGCGTCTGCTGCTCGATTTGGACGAGGCCGACCGCCGGCGCGTGCGCGACGTTTTGGAGGTCATCATCAGCGGCCAGGAAATGGACCTCAAACGGTTCGGCGCGGCCACGGCTGATCAAATCGTCGCTTTGCAAACCGAGAACGAATTGGATGACTACACTTACCGCGTCGCCGGCTGCGTGGGAGAATTTTGGACCAAAATCTGCGCCGCCCATCTGTGGCCGCAGGCGGGCCTGGACGGCGAGTCGCGGAAGGGCAGGGACGTGCGTTTTGGCAAGGGGCTGCAACTGGTCAACATCCTGCGCGATCTCCCGCAGGATTTGCGCAAGGGACGTTGCTACGTTCCGGCGCAGACCTTGATGGCGGCGGGCCTGGTCCCGAAGAATCTCCTTTCGGCGCACAACGAATCCCGCTTCCGCCCCGTTTATGACAAGCTGCTCGCGGTCGCCGAGGATCACTTGGCCGCCGGATGGGAATATATCGGGGCCTTGCCCAAAGGGCAGGCTCGGCTGCGGCTGGGCTGTGCCTGGGCGGCGCTGATCGGGGCGCGGACCTTGCGCAAGCTGCGGCATGAAAATATACTTGACTCAACCCGGCGCGTGAAGGTGAGCCGCCCCGAGGTTCGCTCCCTGATCCTGCGCTCCGTATGTCTTTATCCTTTTGCCCGCGCCTGGGAGGCGCAATTTGGCAAGGAAATGAAGTTGATTTCTTTGCCCGTCTGTTCTACAAAACAGGCATGAGATACCGTAAGCTTTCCATCTTGGCCTGTTGTGCGGGCGTCGCTGTTGGCTCCGTGGCCCAGGCCCAGCCCTCCCCCGGCGCTTCGGACGACCAAGCCAAGGCCCTTGAGGCCCTGCGCCAGGCCGAACAGGCCCAACCGGCCGGGCAAACTGCCAAATCGAAAAAGAAGCCGGCTAAGAAAGACAAAAATGCCGCCGCGCCAGCAGCCCGGCAGCCTGTTTCCGAGGCCGTGCCTTCATCCGATGACCAGTCGCGCGCGTTGGAAGCTTTGCGTCAAGCCGAACACGGACAGCCCGCGCCTGCCGCGCCTGTGGCCGCGCCCGTCAGTTCTTCAGAGGACGATGCTCGCGCTTTGGAAGCCTTGCGCCAGTCCGAACGCGCGCAGCCCGCTCCCATCCAAACCGCGCCCGCAGCTCCGGTAACCGCTCCCGTTGCGGCCCCGCCCGCCAGCTCTCCGGCAGAAGACGCTCGCGCTTTGGAAGCCCTGCGCCAGGCCGAACACGGACAGCCCGCGCCTGCCGCGCCGGTGGCCGCGCCCGCCAGTTCTTCAGAGGACGATGCTCGCGCTTTGGAAGCCTTGCGCCAGTCCGAACGTGCGCAGCCCGCTCCAGTCCAGGCCGCGCCCGCAGCCCCGGTAGCCGCTCCCGTCGCGGCCCCGCCCGCCACCTCTCCGGCAGAGGACGCTCGCGCGTTGGAAGCCCTGCGCCAGGCCGAACAAGGACAGCCCTCGCCTGTCGCGGCTGCTCCTGCCACGCCAGTGGCCGCGCCCGCCAGTTCTCCGGACGATGACGCTCGCGCTTTGGAAGCCTTGCGGCAAGTCGAACACGGACAACCCGTTCCCGTTGCGCCAGGCCCGGCCGCGCCGGTGTCCGCGCCTGTCGCGGCTGCTCCTGCCACGCCTGTGGCCACGCCCCCCAGTTCTCCGGCAGAAGACGCTCGCGCTTTGGAAGCCCTGCGCCAGGCCGAGCATGCACAGCCCGCGCCTGTCGCGGCTGCTCCTGCCACGCCAGTGGCGTCGCCCGCCAGTTCTCCGGACGATGACGCTCGTGCATTGGAAGCCTTGCGGCAAGTCGAACACGGACAACCCGCTCCCGTTGCGCCCGGCCCAGCCGCGCCGGTGTCCGCGCCTGTCGCGGCTGCTCCTGTCGCGCCAATAGCCGCGCCCGCCAGTTCTCCGGACGATGACGCTCGCGCATTGGAAGCTTTGCGCCAATCGGAACACGCGCCGACTGTTCCCGTTGCGCCAGTGGCCTCGCCCGCAAGCTCTCCGACCGACAACTCGCGTTCTTTGGAAGTGTTGCGCGGAGCAGAGACAGAACAGGCCCAAAAGACTCAGGCACGCAAGGAAGAGGAAGCCCTGAAAGCTCGACAGCAGGCCGATCGTCTCGACGCCATGACGGATGCCCGGCGAGAGGCCGACGCCAGGGCTCATGGCAAAGCGGGACCGATTGAGGCTGAAGCCAAACTTCGCAGCGACTTGGAACGGAAGGCAGCCGAGGGCAATCCCCAGGCCCAGGAACAACTTAAGCAGGGAGAAGCCAATCTCCGCGCCAAGCAGGAGCGCGATGAGGCTGAGGCCAGGCTTCGAGCCGAGGAACAACGCAATCAAGCCGAGGCCAAGCTCCGCGCCGAACGGGAGCGCAAAGAAGCCGAGGCCGAAGCCAGTCGCCGCGCCGAGCGCGAGCGCAGCGAGGCCGAGGCCAAGCTTCGCGCCGAGCAAGCCCGCGCCGCCAAGGCCCAGGAAGAAGAAGCTGCCGCGGCTGCCGCGGCGGCCTCCGCTGCGCGGGTGGCCGCTCCAGTCGCCGTTGCGCCTGCTGCGGCCGCGCCTGCCAGTTCTCCAGAAGATGACGCTCGCGCCTTGGAAGCCTTGCGACAGTCCGAGCACGCTGGGGCTGCTCCCGTTGCCGTCGCGCCTGCCACGCCGGTGGCCGCGCCAGCTCCTGCTGCGTCGGCGGCTGCGCCCGCCGCCTCTCCAGCCGACGACGCTCGCGCCTTGGAAGCTTTGCGACAGTCCGAGCACGCTGGGGCTGCTCCCGTTGCCGTCGCGCCTGCCACGCCGGTAGCCGCGCCGGCTCCTGCCGCGTCGGCTGCTGCGCCCGCCGCCTCTCCAGCCGACGACGCTCGCGCCTTGGAAGCTTTGCGCCAGTCCGAACACGCGCAGCCTGCTCCAATCGCGGCCGTCCCCGCCACGCCAGTGGCCGCGCCGGCTCCTGCCGCGCCAGCGGCTGTGCCCGCCAGCTCTCCAGCCGACGACGCTCGCGCCTTGGAAGCTTTGCGCCAGTCCGAAGGAGCAAGGCCTGCTCTCATCGCGGCCGTCCCTGCCACGCCGGCGGCTGCGCCCGCCGCCTCTCCGGCCGACGACGCTCGCGCCTTGGAAGCCTTGCGCCAGTCCGAACGAGCACAGCCTGCGCTCATCGCGGCCGTCCCTGCCAAGCCGGTGGCCGCGCCGGCGGCTGCGCCCGTCGCTCCCGCTGCAATCGCCCCCGCTCCCAAGGTCCACGAAGAAGCCGCCCCCAAACCTACTGAATCCGCCGCCGCCGCGGCCAAGCGCAAGAAAGCCCAGGAAGAAGTCGCCCGGCGTCTCGAAAAGCTCCAGAAAGAGTTGAATCACCCCGCGCCTGCGGCGGCCACTGCGGCCACTGCCTCCGCGGCTTCAGCCACTGCTGCCAAGACGCCAGCCCCCGCTGCCACGGCTCCAGCCGCCGCGCCCGCAGGCGCGAGCAAGCAACAGAGACTGGCGGACCTCCTCCGCCGCTATCAAGCGGACCAAATCACGCCTTTGCAATATCATACCGAACGCGCGAAAATTATCGCGGAACCGTAATCGCGTCATGCCTTGGTCCCGCCGGCATGAAAACCGGCGGGATTTTCGTTTTGACACCGGCCCGCGGCCAATTTGAGTTGATCGAATGCATTCATTTTCCTACCGCAAGAACGAGCTTTGTTGCGAACAAACTTCCGTCCGCGAACTGGCGGCCAGGCATGGGACGCCGCTCTATGTCTATTCGCAGGAGACCATTTCCCGGCGCTTCCAGGATTTGGAGGCGGCGCTCCAGCCGCTGGACCATCGTATATGCTACGCCGTCAAGGCCAATTCCAACCTGGCCGTGCTGCGCGTGTTTGCCCGTCTGGGCGGCGGTTTTGACATCGTGAGCGAAGGGGAGTTGCGCCGCGTCCTCGCCGCAGGCGGAGACCCGGCCCGCTGCGTTTTCGCCGGCGTGGGCAAGACGGAGCGCGAGATCGAATTTGCCCTGCGCCGCGGCGTCTATTGCCTGAACGCGGAAAGCGAGGCGGAACTGGCCCGCATCAACCGCGTGGCCGCGCGCTTGAGAAAGATCGCGCCCGTGGCCGTGCGGGTCAATCCGAATATTGACGCCCACACGCACGCCAAAATCACCACCGGCACCTACGAAAATAAATTCGGCATCCAGTTCGAACAGGTCGAAGCCGTCTATGCCCGCGCGGCCCGGCTTAAGAACCTCCGCTGGCGCGGCGTGCAGATGCACATTGGCTCGCAATTGACCGAAGTCGAGCCGTTCGAGCTGGCTGTCAAGAAGGTGTTGCCCCTGGTGCAGACGCTGACGCAACGCCACGGGCTGGAATTTTTCAGCATCGGCGGCGGCTTGGGCATCGTTTATAATCCAGCCCTAGCCAGCGGTCCCGCGCGATGGTGGTCTTCGCCGGCGGCCCGTGGGCTTCTGACTCCGGCCAGTTACGCCGCCCGCCTTAAGCCGTTGCTCGCGGCGACCGGCCTGAGAATTCTGCTCGAGCCAGGGCGTTTCCTGGTGGGCAACGCCGGCCTTCTGGTCACGCGTGTCGAATATGTCAAACATACCGGCAGGAAGACCTTCGTCATTGTTGATGCCGCCATGAACGACTTGATTCGCCCCGCCATGTACGACGCCTGGCACGAGATCGTGCCGGTCACGCGGCGCGGCCGCCCGAGCGTGTCATCGGATGTCGTGGGGCCGGTGTGTGAATCGGCCGATTACTTTTGCAAAGACCGTCCGCTGCCCAAGCTCAGGGAAGGGGATTATCTTGCGTTGCTCAGCGCCGGCGCGTACGGTTTTGTCATGGCTTCCAACTACAACACGCGCCCGCTGGCGGCCGAAGTTTTGGTGCGCGGGTCGCGCTCCGCCGTCGTCCGGCCCCGGCAGCGTTTGGAGGAAATCTGGGCCAAGGAGAAAATTCCCGCATGGCTGCGTTGAGAATCAGCCGGGTCTGCGTTTTGCTGGCGTTGTCGCTGTGGGCGCACAGCGCGCTGGCGCAGGACCCACAACGGTTTGCCCAGGAGATCAATGCCTTCACCGCGGCGGATGCGAAAAACCCGCCGCCCAAACACGCGATTCTGTTCATCGGCAGTTCGACCATCCGCAAATGGACCACCTTGGCGGCCGACTTTCCCGGCAAGAAAGTAATCAATCGCGGCTTCGGCGGATCGCATTTGAGCGATTCGGTTTATTATTTTGACCGCATCGTGGCGCCTTATCAACCGGACCTCATTCTTCTTTACGCAGGCTCCAATGATATCAATGCCCACAAGACGCCGGAGCAAGTCTTGAACGATTTCAAGGCCTTCGCGGCCAAGGTTCATGCGCAATTGCCACAGACCCGCCTGGATTATATTTCCATCGGGACCAGCCCGTCGCGCTGGGGCGACGTGGAGAAAGTCAAGGAAGCCAACCGGCTTATCCGGGACTTCACTGCGCGCGACGACAAGCTGGGTTTCATAGACATTTTCCCCGCCACGCTCGGCCCCGACGGCAAACCCAGGACGGACATCTTCCTGTCCGACCGTTTGCACCCGAACGCCAAGGGTTACGCCATCTACCAATCCATCATTGCGCCTTACCTGGAGAAGTAGCCTGTGCCGCCACAGTGCGCGCTTGCAGGAAATCCTTCAGCGCCTGCGCCGCCTTGCCGCCGAAGCCAGGCACTGGCAGCGTTTTGTAAGACTATTTGTCTTGACTCAACCATGAAATTGGCGCACGATGCTAAGTATGAGGGGGATAATCCGAACGCTTTTGGTCTTTCTGCTATTGGCCGCGCCGACAGCGTTGCAAGCCCAGTACTATTATGCCGCCCCATTCGAATACATGATAAATGCCAACAATACGAACACCATCACCATCGTCTATTACGGCGGTTCTGGCGGTGCTCTGGCCATTCCAGCCACCATCAATAGCTTGATGGTCACCTGCATCGAGGGGTTCGGTTACACCAGCCTGACGAGCGTCACGATCTCCAACGGCGTCACCACCATCGGGGATTCTGCGTTCTACGACTGCACCAGCCTGACCAACGTCACGATTCCCGGCAGCGTCACCACCATCGGGGATTCTGCCTTCTATGACTGCACCAACTTGACCGGCGTCGCGCTTTCCGACAACGTTACAAACTTGGGGGATTATGCGTTCTATGAATGTTCCAGTCTGAGCAACGTCACGCTGCCCGGCAGCCTCACCAGCATCGGGGATTATGCTTTCTATGACTGCGCTAGTCTCGCCAGCGTGACGATTGCCAACGGCGTGGGCGACATCGGAGATTATGCGTTCTCTGGCTGCACAAGCCTGACCAGCGTCACGATTCCCAGCAGCGTCACCGACATCGGATTCCAGCCGTTCAATGAGTGCATCCGCCTGACAACGATTAATGTGAACGCAACAAATTCGTTTTATAGCAGTGTGGATGGAGTGTTGTTCGACAAGAGCCAAAGCACGCTCGTTGAATATCCTGGCGGTCTAAGCGGAAGTTACAGGATTCCCGCCAGCGTCATCAGCATCACAGACGAGGCGTTCTTTGACTGCATTAGCCTGACAGGCGTTTCGATTCCCGGTAGCGTCACCAACTTCGGAGCCGAGGCGTTCTATTACTGTCCTAGTCTCACAATCGCCACCATCGCCCTCGGCGTCCCCAGCATAGGAGACGGGGCGTTCGAATTCTGCTACGAATTGGCCAATGTCCTGATTCCCGCCAGCGTCACCAACATCGGGGATTCTGCGTTCTATGACTGCACCGGCCTGGCTAATGTTACTATCGCAGATGGCGTTACCAGCATCGGGCCGGCTGCATTCTCCGACTGCTCCAGCCTGGGCAGCATCACGATTCCTGGCAGCGTCACCAGCATCGGGGGTGATGCTTTTGCGGGAAGCGCCCTGACCAGCGTCACCATCGCCAACGGTGTTACCAGCATCGGGGATTATGCGTTCCAGGGCAGCCGCCTCCTGACCAGCGTCACGATTCCTAGCAGTGTCACCAGCATAGGCGATTATGCCTTCCAGGGCAGTGGCCTGCCGAGCATCACAATTCCTAGCAGTATCGTCAGCATCGGAGATTATGCCTTCCAGGCCAGCGGTCTGTCCAGCATCATCATTCCTGGTAGTGTCACCAACATCGGAGATTATGTATTCTCCGACTGCTCCAGCCTGGGCAGCATCACGATTCCTGGCAGCGTCACAAGCATCGGGGGTGATGCTTTCGCGGGAAGCGCCCTCATTAGCATTACAATCGCCAATGGCGTCACCAGCATCGGGCCCTCTGCATTTTCTGGCTGCTCCAGCCTGGGCCAGCGTCACGATTCCCGAAAGCGTTACCAACATCGGCGACTGGGCGTTTTATGAATGCTCCACACTTGGCAGCGTCACGATCTCCAACGGCGTCACCAGCACCGGGGATTATGCGTTTGATCAATGCGCCAGCCTGACCAACGTCACGATTCCCGGCAGCGTCACCAACATCGGGGTTTATGTGTTCTCTGACTGCACCAGTCTGGCGGGCCTGACAATACCCAGCAGCGTCAAGTGCATCGGAGATTTTGCGTTCTATGACTGCACCGCTTTGGCCAGCATCGCCATTCCCAGCAGCGTCACCAGCATCGGGGGTCGTGCGTTCCTGGATTGCACCAGCCTGACTAACATCACGATCGCCGACGGCGTGAGCAACATCGGAGATTATGCATTTTCTAGCTGCACCAGCCTGTGCAGCATCAAGATTCCCGGCAGCGTCACCAACTTCGGAGCCGAGGCGTTCTATTATTGTCCCGCTCTGACCAACGTGACGATTCCTGACAGCGTCACCAGCATTGGGGATTCTGCGTTCTATTACTGTCCGGGGCTGACCAGCGTGACGATTCCCGGCAGCGTCACCAGCATCGGAGAAAGTGCGTTCGGTTACTGCACTGGCCTGACCAGAGTGACGATTCCCAACGATGTCACAAACATTGTCGATGATGCCTTTTATAACTGCACCAGTCTGGCGGGCATCTATTTCGAGGGCAACGCTCCCGTCGTTGTCGCCGATCCGTATGGGTTGGGGCCTGGCAACAACGCGACGATCTATTATTTGTATGGCACAACCGGCTGGAGTTCCCCTTTTGACGGTCTTCCGGCCGTGTTGTGGAACCCTCTAATCCAAACCGGCCTCGCCAGCTTTGGCGTCAGTAATAATCAATTTGGCTTCAACTTCACGGGCCCAACCAATCTCGTCATCATGGTGGAAGCTTGTACCAATCTGGCCAACCCTATTTGGACTCCGCTACAGACTCTCACGCTTACCAACGGTTTGTTTTATTTCAACGATCCGCAGTGGACGAATTATACCACCCGCTATTACCGCATTAGCTCGCCATGAACTGCTGCGCATCGGCGACGATGACCACAATCAAGCAAAGTGCCAAGGCGGTCGGCTTCCTACGAATTGAGAGGCACCCCCGGCTTGGGCGCCATGGCCGTGCGCGCTTGCAGGAAATCCTTCAGCGCCTGCGCCGCTTTGCCGCCGAAGCCGGACACCGCCGCGATGTCTTCCAACGTGGCCAGACGCAGGCGCTGGACGGAGCCAAACTTTTTCAACAAGGCGGTCTTGCGCCGCTGGCCGATGCCGGGAAATTCGTCGAGGATGCTCTCGGAAATCTTCTTGAGCCGAAGCTGCGCGTTGTAGGTGTTGGCAAAACGATGGGACTCGTCCCGCACCCGCTGCAAGAGCTTGAGCGCGCCGGAATCCTGCCCCAACCGCAACGGCTCTCCCAAGCCGGGACGATGGATTTCCTCAAACTCCTTCGCTAGTCCGATGACCTGAACCTGATGCAGACCGAGGCGGCCCAATTCCGCCACGGCGGCGTTGAGCTGGCCTTTGCCTCCGTCAATCACAATTAAATCCGGCAGCGCGCCCGGCGCCTCGCTGACCAGGCGCGTGTAGCGGCGGCGCACGGTTTCCGCCATGCACGCGAAATCATCCTGGCCGGTCACGGTCTTGATGCGGAATCGCCGGTAGTTTGAGCGATCCGGCTTGCCGTCCCGAAAACTGATCATGGAGGCCACGGCGAAGGTGCCGCTGATATTGGAAATGTCGAATCCCTCGATGCGGACAGGCGCGGCCGGGAGATTGAGAACCTGGGCTAATTCCGCCAAATCGCGTTGCGTGTCGAGGGCGATGGGCCAGGCGTGGGGGAGGCGCGAAAATTTCTTTGTCTTCTTCGTGGTGCGCCGCAAATCATTGAGCGCGTCCCGGTATTGGGCGGCTTTTTCAAAATCCTCCGCCGCGGCCGCCTTTTTCATTTGCTCCTCCAACTCGCGCTCCATTTCGCCGGTTTGGCCGTCCAGAAACTCGCACGCCGCCACGACCTGCCGGCGATAATCTTCCAGGGAGACGTTGCCGATGCAGGGAGCGGTGCAATACTTGAGATGGCCGTAGAGGCAATGCTTGTAATCCTCCTGGCCGGGAGTGAAGGGACGGCAGCCGCGCAGGTTGAATTTGCGCCGGGCCAGCGTCAGCGTATGGCGGGCCGAGGAGGAATGGACAAAAGGTCCGAAATAGCGCGCGCCGTCGTCCTGGCGCAAGCGCGTGAGCACAAAGCGCGGGATGGGATCGTTGAGATTGATTTTGACCAGGAGAAACCGTTTGTCGTCGCGGAAACTGATGTTGTAGCGCGGATGGTATTCCTTGATCAGCTTGCCCTCCAGCAAGAGTGCCTCCGGTTCGGTGCGCACGCTGTAGGTGTCCAAGTCGTGGACGGCCTCGATCAGGGCGTGGAGTTTCAAATCCCAACCCATCCGGCGCGAGGGATGGAAATAGGTGCTGACCCGTTTGCGCAGATCGCGCGCTTTGCCGACATAAATGACCGTGCCGAAACGGTCCTTCATCAGATACACGCCCGGCTTATGCGGCAACTCTCCGATCTTCTTGCGTATCTGATCGTTGGCGGGCATGACCGGCGGCTCACGCTTTCCCCCATTCCGGGTGCTCCATGAAAGCGTAACAGAGGATGTGGCAGATGGCCATGTGCGCGTCCTCGACCCGCCCATAATGCGTGGAGTGTATCGAAATGACATGCCGCGCCGATTCACCGAGAACGCCGCGCTTGCCGCCCACCAGGGCGATGGTTTCCAGCCCGTGTTGATTGGCCCAATAGACCGCTTTGACGATGTTGGGCGAATTGCCACTCACGCTCATCGCCAGGACTAAGTCGCCCTCCTTCCCGTAATTCTCCAATTGCCGGACAAAAATGTCATCGAATGTGTAATCGTTGCCAATGGCGGTCATCCAACTCACGTTGTCATTTAGGCAGAGACAGCGAAATCGGCGGCCGACTTTGTCGGATGATCCTTTCCCCAGATCGGTCACGAAATGCGAGGCGTTGGAACCGCTGCCGCCATTGCCGAAGACGAATATGTGCTTGTCGGCGAGCAGCGCCGCGCGCAGCCGTTCAATCAGGCCGGCCACCGCATCCGGCGGGATGGAATCCAGAACCGTTTTTTGCATCTGGATGTAGGCAGAAATCCATTGCTTCATTGCCCTCAGATTAACCCGAGTGCCCCGACAAAGCCAGACATAATGCGCCGATAGGGACGGAGTCTTCCGACAACCGCGCCAGGGCGATGCGCGGGCCGGGCGCGAAGGCTTCCATGATGAATCGCGGCGCCAGGCGCTCCACCGCCGCGCGCAACGGTTCGCCCATCAGCGACAGGCCGCCGCCCAACACGATGATCGCCGGATGAAACAAATGCGCCACGTGCGAAAGCCCGAAGGCCAGGTCTTCGGCTGTTTCCTCCAAAATGGCCCAAGCCAGCGGATCCTTCTGCGCGAGGGCCGCGTTGAGAAATTTGGCTTCGTTGGCGGAGGCCCTTCCGACGCATTGCGCCAAGGCGCTGTCCGGGTTCCGCGCGATGGCGGCGCGGATTTTGGCGTCCACCGCCCATCCTGAGCAGCGCGATTCCAAGAGCGTGCCGGAGCGATCCAGGCGGACGTGCCCGATTTCCGATTCCCCCGGCGGCGCGCCGTGATAAACTTTTCCGTCCAGGACCAGTCCGCCGCCGACACCGCTGCCCAAAGTCACGTAGAAGACTGGATTGAATCCGGCCCCGGCGCCGCAGGCGGCTTCCCCGAGCGCCCCAAGATTCGCGTCATTGTCAATATGAACAGGCGCCTGGGCCAGCGAAGAGAGCCATGATGCGAGCGGGAAGCCGGACCAGCCTTCAATCTGGTGCGAGCGGCAAATCCGGCCCGTCTTCCAATCCACCGGCCCGCCAAAGCCCACTCCGACCGCCGTCGGGCGGAGGCGTTTGGCCAGCGGCGGAATGATTTGTTCGAGTTGCGCGCGAATGCCGGCGCCGCCGCTGGAAGCCTCGACGGGGAATCGGTGCCGTTCCGTGACGCGCCCGGAGCCATGGCCGGTGAAGACCTGGAGTTTGGTGCCGCCGATTTCGATGCCGAGAAAAAGGCCGTCCCCTCCAGCCCCGCCGTCAATCATACGGATAGCGCGCCTTTTCGATGCTCAAGCCGCGAACATCAATTTGGGAGAGGTCGGCGGAACCCAGCCCGGCTTGTTCAGCCAGCAGGAGAAAATTGTCGCCATGATCGAACGGATGCGTCAAACGCGCGGCGCGGGGATCGTAGCCCATGACGGCCGCCGCCACGGCGTCGGTCGAGACGGCATTCCGCCCCGCGATCAGGAGGCCCGGGGCGGTGAAATGAATGTCGGCCGCCTGGGCGCACCAAGGCCCTTCGCCGCCAGTCATGGCGCTGATGCCGTCAATAATGGCAAGATCAATGGGCCGCGCGGCGCACGCGTCAACGACGATATGCGGCACACGGGAAAAAGGGTCGCGCCAAGGGGCGTCGGCTTTGAGGCCGGGAAATTTGAGTTTTTCAAAGCCTTCAGGGTCGTGCAAGGGCGTGCGGCCCTCGATCGCCTTTTCGCTGCCGGCCTCGGAGCCGTAAAGGGCGTTGGGCGTGATGCCGAAGAGGTTCTTCATCGAAAGCGTAAGCCCGGCGGTGATATGGCGCTTGAGTTTCGCCAGCGAAATCATCACGTCGGTATCATGGTAGGAGTGGTTCAACTCCAGGGAGGAGAACATATAGCCGCCGAATGGCACGGGCATAGTCGCGTAGGACTTGCCGTAGCCCAGGTTGCGCGTGTTTTCGAATTCAACTTTGCCCAGGGCGGCAATGGCGTTGACGTCCCAACCGGCGTCGGTGAGGGTCTCTTCCATCCTGGCTTGGACTGGATTTGATTCGAGCACACGGACGCGCGCGGCGCCGGCATCAAACAACAGGGCCAGCAACGACATGACGGTGGCGCTGTGAGTCATGTACGTTTCTCCGACGGGACGGTTTAGGTAGTGTCTGAAATTAGCGCCGGTGAGATTGATCTTGATGGCGACGGTTTTGTTGCGCACCAGTTTTTCCACGCCGCCAATCAAGTCGAAACACTGGCGCAGGGCGGCTTTGATCTCCGGCCCGTAAGTCTTGCAGGAAGCGATGGCCACGGCGGCTTTGGAACGGGCCTGGGGAGAAAGGTCATTCTGCCGGCCAAAAGCGCTGGACAACGGCCCAGCCAGGGGCGCGCCCACGGCAAAAGCGGCGCCCAGCCGCATGAAAGCGCGCCGACTGCACATGGGACGATAATCGTTGCCGGTAACCACGAGCCTAATGTTGCACAATTGCCTGGCGCAGCCAACAGATTTCTTGGCGAATTGCGGCTAATTCCATCGTCTGGCCAGTCTCAAGAGCGAGACCAGGCTCACACTAAATCGCCTATTGTGGGCGCTGCCTGCGCCCGGCTCCCGGATTGGCCAACTGCCCGGCCATGGAGGAGGCGCGTGGCCGGCGCGGCGGCGGGGCGTCGGTATTGGCGGTGGGCTTGTAGGGGGATTCGAAGGCTGAAGCCAGGAGATTTTGATTGGTTTGGATGCTGTCGTAGGTTTCAGTGATGGTGCCTTTGAGTCTGGCCAGAGCCATCATGGCGTTGCGCTGCGCCGAAGGGAGCTTTTTCAGTTCCTTCTCATCCATTTTTCCGCCCAAGATAAGCTCAATTTGGGAAATCAGAAAGTTGTTCTTGTTGACCCAGATCAACAGGGTTTGATGGTTGACGTCCCCAGCCAGCACGTAGCACGGCTGGCCGTTGGGGCTGGGACTGTTGGTCTTGGTGAACTCCTTGGAATCGGCGGCCACGCTATTGGTGTCGGAGAAAAAGAGGTCCACGATGCCGGCGCTCAACAAGAACGAGGCGGCGGAGGCCGTAGTCAGGGCGTCTTGACGCGTCTTGACTTTGACGGGAGGAAACACGCCGTAACCGATGAAATTGCCCTTGCCCGCGCACCAAGCCGCGCCTTTGACCGTTTTGCCTTGTGTGTTCTGTTCCCATTCCAGCCGGTAGTTGTTGGTGCGTCCCAACTGCAACGCGCTGGTCGTGGTCATGTTCATGCGGGTCTCTTTGCCCGGAGTTTGGTTGGCGAATTCAAGGCGGCAGTCCGTCCGCGCCTTGGCGCCATAATCGGTCATGCCCTTGTAGCTGTCGCCAACCTTTTCCAGGATCTCTTCCGTCGTTAATTCCGGCGGCGGCGGCGGCTCGGCGTTGGTGGCGCTCTGCTCCGCGGCGGCGGTTGCCGGTTGGTCCGCATGGTTAAACTTTTTCATCAGCGTCGGCCAGAAATAAATGACGGCGGCGACGGCGCAAGCGCCCAAGGAAAGGCCGGCAATAAGCCCTTCCTTGGACTTTTTTTTCCGAGCCGGCTTCTCGGCGTAAAACGAAGAGGCGGCGCCCGCGCCGGCGGCCGCCTGCGCATGAGGGGTCGAAGCCGCTTTGGTCAACCGGGACCCTTGCGGGGCGGGTGGGGCGGGCGCATCGGGCGCCGCCGGGACCACCAATAGCGTCTGGCAAGACGGGCAGTTGATTTGGAGGCCCGAGTATTCCGAGGTCGCCTGGATGTTCTGCCGGCAATTGGGACAGGAAAATTTGAATTCACTCATAAATGGAATTTGGTGGCAATCCTACCCCATACCGGGCGATTGGTCATCAAGGTTTTCAAACATTTTTGAACTGCAATTAAGCCAGACTTGCTCGGGCTGAAATTCCGCCACCAGCCGTTGCGTGACAGTCTGAAGCAGAGCGTCATCGAGCGTTTTCACGGATTCTGTTCAGCAAAAGGCACGGGTTAAGGAAAGTCCCCATTCAAGGCCGCCGTTCCCGAATCGCCGCCAAAATCTCCGCCAGCGCTTCCGCCTTTGGCTTTGCGCCCGTGTTGCCTTTGCCGTGAAGGCGCACGGAGACGGCGCCGGCTTGCAGGTCGCGCGGGCCGACTACGAGCATGGTGTGAACACGCGCCTTCTCGGCATCCTGGATTTTGCCGTTGATCTTGTTGGTCGAAATATCCGCTTCCGCGCGCACGAAGCTCGCGCGCAATTCGGCCACGATGGATTTCGCGTAAGCCACCAGCGGTTCGTCGTCGCCGATGGTCAGCACGCGCACCTGCTCGGGCGCCAGCCAGAGCGGGAAGTTGCCCGCGTAATGCTCGATGAGGAATCCGATGAATCGTTCGTGCGTGCCCAGCGGCGCGCGATGGATGCACAGCGGAGTCTTCTCGGTGTTGTCCTTGTCGCGATAGACAAGGCCCATGCGCTTGGGCTGCGCGAAATCCACCTGGTTGGTGGCCAGGGTGAATTCGCGCCCGATGACGCTCCAGACCTGTACGTCAATCTTCGGGCCGTAGAACGCCGCTTCGTTGGGCACTTCCTTGTAGTTGATGCCCGACTTTTCCAGCGTGTCGCGGACCATGTCTTCGGTCTGCTTCCAAAGCTCCGGCTCGTTAACGAACTTCGCCTTGTCGCCGCTCAGGCGCGAAGGGTCGTGCGTGCTGAAACGCATGATGTACTTCTCGATGCCGAAGATTTTGAAATACTTCAGGTACATTTCGTTGACGGCGTTGAACTCGGAGGCGAACTGGTCTTCCGTGCAATAGATGTGGGCATCGTTCATGTTCATCGAGCGCACGCGCATTATGCCGAACAATTCGCCCGATTGCTCGTAGCGATAGTTCGTGCCGTATTCCGCCAGCCGCAATGGCAGATCGCGGTAACTGCGCGGCTCCGCCGCAAAAATGCGGTGGTGATGCGGGCAGTTCATGGCTTTGAGGTAGTAACTCTCCGCCTCGCCAAGATCGGCTAAACGCCGGCGCAAAGCGGCGAGTTCCTCATTCAAGCTCTCATTTTTCATCCAGCAGATAATAAGCCATCAGGATCCTTTGTAAAATTTTTCCGGTTGAAATTCAATGAAGGTTGGCGTGATTTAACGCCCTTGCGAGAGCTTGCAGATGATTTATCTTCCGGTCTCGGTGACGCAGTCAAGGACTTGGGGATCGATGGACCTCAGACTTGACAGCGCTTTTCTTGTGCATGCGCTCTCTCGCTGCCAACCAGCAACTCAAGCGCAACGTCTGGCCACGGCGCTCCTCCGATATCATCCCCTTTTGGCTTCGGCTGGGGCGGTTGCGTCTTCGTCATCATGGTGCGCTGACGGGAGAGAATTAAGCGCAACCATCTTTTCCGTCAGTTCGGTGACTTTTCGCGCGAGTTCAGCCCCCTCGAATGAGCCAGAGGCGGGGATTCTGTCGAGAACTTCAATCAATTCTTCCTTTGTTTTATCCAGTTCGGTCATACGCATAATCTAATTGTATCTCCTTATTTTTTCAAGGCTTTTTTAAAGGCCTTGGAGATGCTGTCACGCGAGGCCCGATCTATTTGTTTTTGAGCCAGATAGGTCAACGTTCTGCCTCCGCCAAATCCTGTAAGTCCGGAAATTCCTAGCTGCTGCACGGTCAAGGTTATTGGCGTGGTTGCGGGGTTAGCCACATCGTAGGTTGACAACGGCCCATATAGCGCCCAGACGAATGCAGCGGCCACTGCACCTACTACGACCGTGCCGATGGCGCCGGGGACCAATACCTTTGCTTCCTTGTCATACTTGGGAAATAGAATCTGATCCCGATGCAAGCAAGCTGCTGCGCCGCCAATCGCGCCGCAAGCCGAGACGCATTCAAGACAATTCAATAAAGTCATTCCCGTGCTTTGCATTTTGTATTATGTTTTTGACCCAAGGTGATCAGCAAGCTCCTTTTGAATGTCTTCAATCCGTTTCTTGATTCGTTCTCTTTCCTCATGGTGTTCGTGCAGGACCATCGGCGGAAACATCGAATCCTTATAAAGAATCGGCAGATGCCCGCTGGTCAAATACAACTTCTCCCGGGCGATATGCGGAGTCTTGACGCGCACATAACCAGCGGCAAATTCCGTCTCCTTGGCCAGCTTCTCCAATTCCTCCAAAATCGCCCCGCCTTTCGGCAGCCACAGCGGCAGGCCCGGCCCAACGTACTCCGCGTCGAGCGCAAACAGCCCCATCTCCGCGCCGATTTTGCGGTGGTCGCGCCGCTTGGCTTCCTCCACCATCGCAAAGTAGGCGTCCATCTCGGTTCTGTTTTTGAAAGCGGTGCCGTAGATGCGCTGGAGTTGCGGGTTGCGCTCGTCGCCTTTGTAATACGCGCTGGCGAGGTGCGTCAGCTTGAACGCGCCTATATTGCCCGTGCGCATCACGTGCGGGCCGGCGCAAAGGTCAATGAAATCGCCGTTCTTGAAATAAGAAATCGGCTCGCCTTCAGGAATGTTCTGGACGATGTCCAGCTTGAACTTGCTCGGCACAGACCGTTCGCCTAGCGCGGCCAGACGGCCTTTTTGGGCGTCCGCCAGCGCCTGGTCGCGCGATACGACCAGTTTCTCAAACACCTGGTTTTCCTTCACCACCCGCTTCATCTCCTCCTCGATGCGCGGGAAGTCCTCCGGCGAGACGCGGTGCGAAAGTTCCACGTCATAATAAAATCCATTCTCCACCGGCGGCCCGGCGGCAAATTGGGCGTCGGGCCAGAGCTTGGCGATGGCCGTGGCCAGGACGTGTGCGCACGAATGTCGAATGCGCTCCAAGTCCGTCATCTTCTGCCGTTCTTCCGGCGATTTGCGTTCATTTTCCATATTGCCAGTTAGATTCCTTCGTCATTTCGTCATCAATTCCTTCACCTGCCCATGCCATTCCACCGACACCCGGTCGCGCTCGATCCTGGTGACACGGATGCCTTCGATCAGGTCGCCCACGCCGAGCGTCTGGCCGTTAATTAAGGTCAGGGGATTCGTTTGTCTAAAGAAAATTCCCATCAGCTTCAAATCCGCCGGCCATGCTTCTTCGATTGGCTTCGCCGGAGGAGACGGAGCGGGCGCGGGCGCAGGCGCGGGCACAAGCGCGGACGCGGGCGTGGGAGGCGGCGGTTTAACTTTCTGCACATCCGCAGGAGGATCGGGTCTTGGCGCAACCGCCGCGATGGGCGCCTTTTGAATCGGTGCTGGCGGATGGCTCGCGTTCCACCATTGCCAGAAGAACCATCCTGCCAAGGCCAGCGCCAGAACAACGCCGGCTCCAAGCGCCAGAGCAAAAGGGAACGCGCGCATGTCGGCCACCGGTTTCATGGAGGCGAATGGTTCAGCCTGGCGGGGATGGCTCCGGTCCTTTTGGCTGGCGCGTTTGAGCGCGTCGTTAATCAGGCTCATAAATCCACCTGGCCTTCCAATTCCCGCCTCGCCCGGCCGACCGTGAAGAAGTCAATTTTGTCCCGTTGCGCCACGTAGCCGGCCAGAAGGCATTTATCGCAGATGGCATTGATCAGGCGCGGGATGCCCTTGCTGTAATCATAAATGCGCCAGAGCGCGGCGGGCGTGAAAAAAGGCGCGCCGTTGGCCCCGGAAACCTGCAAGCGATGCAGCACGTAAGGGCCGATTTCGTTGCGCCTGAGCGGATTCAAATGGTAGCGGATGGTGATGCGCTGGCGCAGTTGGCGCAAACCGTGATCGTTGAGCCGGTCGCGCAATTCGGGCTGGCCCATCAGGACGATCTGCAACAATTTGCGTTCGTCGGTTTCCAAATTGGAAAGCAGGCGCACTTGTTCGAGCAACTCCGGCGTCAAATCCTGCGCTTCGTCAATAATCAGGACGGTGTCCTTCCCATGTTCGACCTGTTGCAGCAGGAAGCGGTTGATTTCGGCCACGGTTTCCAGCCGGTCCAGGCCCTTGACCTGCAAATTCAACTCCATGGCGATGGCTTTGACGAGTTGATTGGCGTCCAGGACCGGATTGAGAATCAGGGCGGTGGAAAAGGAAGGGCCGAGTTGTTCGAGCAAAGCTCGGCAAAGGGTGGTTTTGCCCGCGCCGACTTCGCCGGTCAACTGGACAAAACCCTTGCGTTCGCGAATGCCATAGAGGAGATGGTTTAAGGCTTCGCGATGCTTGGCGCTGAAATACAGGAACCGCGGATTGGGTGTAATATTGAAAGGCGGTTCTTTCAGCCCGTAATATTCCAAGTACACGCCTATTGACTAGCGCAAAGCGGGCGAGTTGGAAAGACAAATTGGCGAAGAGGAACACGCAGAGAATAAGATCCCGCTTAGCCGCATCCATGCACTCGAAGAACCAGACAGGAAGATTTTGAGACAGGATGAACAGGATTAAGCACGGCACACGGTTCTCTCCCCAAACAGTGAGGGATTTTTTCTAATGCCACATCCTCTTTTCCATCCTGTTAATCCTGTTAATCCTGTCAAAATTTAGTTCTTTAACTGCATCGTTCCGGCTTAGTCCGATTGCAGGACCGGCCTGAGTTTTCGCAAAAGATCGCGCAAGGGCAGCGAGTCCGCGTTGTGGACCCGGTGCAGGACCAGGTCTCCATCCCCATCCTCGCTGACGCCGCGAACATCGCGCGCGACTTGTTGCCAACCGCGCCGTCCGCCTCCGATGAAGAGGATGTTGGAACTGACAGTGGCCAGTTCGGCTTCGGAGCGCCACGCCCGCCTATCGAACCCATAGATCAGCGTCCGCGGATAATCCGGGAACATCATCTCCCCGGCCACGCAGTAAAACGAAGCGTCCGCGTACGAGCAATGCAGTGGCGGCAACGCGACGACCAGTTCGATGTTGCTTCGGCAAAGAGCCTGGATGTCTGCGCATTGCCGCCGGACTTCCCCCACCAGGCGCAGGGAGATCGGCGGCGGCCCGGCGGCCGTCTCCTTTTGGATGGCCGCGTCTAATGTGCCGGTTCGGACCAGCAACGCGCCGGCGCAAACGAGCAGGAGGGCCACAAGGGCTGGTTTCTGATTTCCGATCAGGCCCGCACAAAACGAAAACCCGATTCCGAGAAGCAGCGGCGCGGCCAGCAACATCCGGCTGTAGCAATACCCAACCGTTTCGTCTCCGTCGCGGATTTTCGGAAATCCCAGCGCGGCCACCAGGATGGCGACGCCAACCAGGAGCGCGCCGGCTTCGGGCCAGCGGCGATGGCTGGCCAGGACCGCCGCCAGCGCCAGGAGCAAAATCAAAACAAAACTCCCGTGCGTCCAGAAAACCGGGCAAAGCCAGGCGAAATACCGGTCGAGATGTTGGATGCCGTCAAGCCACAGGTCCGGTTGGAAAACCATCAGGCCCCGGCTCAACTCGTGTATCGGCAAGTGGCTCGCGTAGTAGATGGACACCAGATAATTCAGCGCCAGGCACGGGACCGCCCCAAGCGCCGGATATATCCAGGCTCCTGGCCACAGCGGATCGCGTAGCTGCATGGCTAGAATCAGCGCCGCAGCCGCCGGCGCCGCGTTCGGGTTCATGATGACGGCCATGCCGCCGGCCAAGCCGGCCGCAAGAAAGCGCCCCGGCAGGCTCTTCAGGCGGTCAATCAGTGGGAAAAGCGCCAGAAAACAAAGGCCGGTGACGAAGCCGCGGGACATCGTCGTCAACATTCCGAATTGTGGCGGGAGAAGAATCGGGAGCGCGACAAAAACGCACGCGGCCAGAAGATCGCGTTTCAGAAAGCAAAATGCCAGGGCCAGATAAGGGGCCAGGGCCAGCGCCGACGTCACCACAGGCAACAAATACCAGCACGGAATCCCAAGGCGGAAAAATTGCGCGGCCAGAAGGGATTCCAGCATGTAGTTATAGTTTTGCCCATAGAGGCAAGGCTCGTGAAAAGATCCTTGCGAGTAATCTCTGGCTCCCATCCAAAAGACCACCTGGTCATTATCCGTGTATTGAAAGCCAAACCGCCACAGCATCACAACCCTATCAAGCAGAAGAATGGAGAAGATCACCCAAAAAATCCATCGGACAGGCGGCGGTTGCTCGCTCCTCATGCTTGTTCATATCACGCCAGCCTATCGTAGTCAAAACTTCGACGGGGTCAACTTACGCCTGTGGAGGCAGCGCGGGAGGCCTCTTTTGTGCCAGTGTCCAGCGGTGGTGGGCAAAACGCACCGCCTGTCGAAGCGCGGTCTGAGAGAGACTTGGGTGCCGAAGAAGAACCTCCTCCAGTTTGGCGTTGTAGGCATCCAGAAACACACGGGCTTCGGCCCCACGGGCCTGGATGAACGCATCGTAGGCCTTGATCAGAGCCTCCAGGTCAGCGTCCATTGGGGAAGGCTTCGGAGAGAATCTTCTCGGCTTCGGAGCCTGGCATCTGGTTATAAAAACGTTCCCACGATTCCTCCAATTGACACATCTGCGCCTCCAACTGGGCTAGCAATGATTTGTCAGGAAACTCCGGGTCCGAGCCGACGGAGTGAATCAGTTTGGTCAGCCGAAGAAGCCACTTTAATCCCTGGCGGTGGTCTTCCTGCTGTTGGGGAGAGGGCGTTGATCGCAGCATACATTGACTTTGCCATTGGATGAATTGGTCCAAGACATCGCACCATTGCAGAACCTGGGCGACCGCGAACTGTTGAAATGTCCCTTCCTGCGAATAAGTTGCCGATTCCAGAACTGAATTGCTGACTGCCATACGGAAAGCCTGGCGGATAGATCGGCCTTATTCAAGCCGATTTCTCAAAAACCGGCGTTAAAAATCCCCTTTACCTTGGGGCCGCTTTTTGGGTTAACTGTGTTCCATGTTATCGAAATCGTTGCTTTCCAGTCTGGTTGCAGGTTGTGTTCTCATCGCCGTTTGCGCCTTCACGGATGACAAAGACAAGCCGGAAATTGATCCCAAATTGTTGCCGCCGCCCTCGACCAAGAAGGGCGTGACCTATGCGGCGGACATTCAACCCATTTTCGTCAAGTCCTGCTATCCATGCCACGGCCCCAAAACAGCGAAGCCAAAAGGCAAGCTGCGACTGGACACGTTGGAAGCCGTGTTGAAGGGCGGCGAGGATGGCCCGGCGCTGGTCAAGGGCGACAGCGCCAAGAGCACCATGGTGGCCCAGGTTTCCCATCTGGGAGACCCGGATGACTTCATGCCGCCGCCAAACAACAAAGCCAACATCGAGCGGCTGACCAAGGAGCAAATCGGCTTGATTCGCGCCTGGATTGATCAAGGGGCGAAATAATTTTCGCCTCAATGCCGCCGCAGAATCAGCCTGTGGTCTATCCTTTTGGTCTGGTGATATTCCAGCGGCGGAAGCGCGGTCAGGGTCGGTGATGCGGTTTCGTTAAGAATGTGTCGCGCCGCTTGCTGCAATTGACGCCAGCGCGGCCAATCCAGGTCCGGCGCGTGCGCGATTTGGCGCAAGGTGCTCCGCCACTCGATGATGATGCGGTCAATGTCCCCGGCGCCCAGAACCTCGGTCACCCAGCCATGCTTGCTCGACGGGTCTTTGTGGACGCCGGCCACCACTTGCTCCGCTCCCGCGCCGTATTTCGGCGGCACGCCGCTCTCCAGATAGCCCGGAATGGTTTGCAGGCCGTAGGTGCTCTGGCAGACCAACGCCAATCGCCCCGACCAGCGGCTGTCCTCGGCCGAAAAACGAAAACTGGCGTCCAAGTTGGCCAGGTCATAAATGAGTTCGCTGACCGGATAAGATTCCGCTTCCAAGGCCGCGGCCACCGCCAAGCCGTCGCCTTGTGAAAAAAAACTGGCGACCTTGCCACGGCGCGTCGGCACGCCGGCAGCGTCAATCAATCCCAACCGGCGCCACAATAATGCCACGCCCGTGTTGGTCGGAAGATTCTGGCAGACCGGCACGAGCGGACAGACCGCGCAATCAGGCGGCATCACCTCGCGTTCGATGGGCTTCCACAAAGCCACACCGTAGGAATCCACCGGCACGCGCATGATCACATCGGCCAGACTCACATGGGCAACGATGCGCTGCTGTTCCAGGAGGATGCGCGCGACTGGCGTGTTTTGCGCCGCCAGTTTTCGTTCCAGCAACGGAACGATGTTCTGGTCCCAAACCGCGCGCGGCGCCTGCCGCCCGTTCCAATTCGTGAGGCGGCGGACCCATTTGTTCAACAGCACGCGGTTGTCGTTTAAAAGATCGGCGATGGTTACGGAGCGGCCATAAATTTTGCCCCGTTCGTCCTCCTGCAACAGGCAAAGCTGGCCCGCGCCCGGTTTTTCCAACGCGGCCGGTTCCGCCAGCACGGAATGGCAGCGCAGCGTTTCCGCGCTTTCCATCACCTGCACCTCGCGCGCGCGCCGTTCGGCGGCGGCGGGGAAATTCTCCCATTGCCCGCGGCTGTTGAGCATCTGGCGCACGCGGCGGCGAATGTGCCGGGCGCGTTCGGCGTCGGTCTTCAAGCCGCACGGCGCGTCGGGATGCTGGAGCGATTCCTCAATGCCGAGAGCGATGGGCTTGGTCGTGAAAAGCCGTTCCTGCACGCGCACCGCCTGGCGGAAAGGGTCCAATCCCAGCGCGGCCGCCGCGTCCATCACACCCAGCAACGCGTTCCAATCCACCAGCCCGCCGCGCGACAAATGGCCGGGCCGCGCGTCCAGCATCCGAAGCTCGTTGGCCGTGACCAAAACGTACCCCGTCTCGTCCAATCCGCGCCGGCCCGCCCGCCCGAACATTTGCAGAATCTCGTCGGCGCGCAGCAGTTGCTCCTGGTTGTCGCGGCGATAGGACTCCGCGGCCAGCGCCACGCTGCGCAGCGAAAAGTTGATGCCCGCCGCCAATCCCATCGTCGCCACCACGACTCGCAATTGCCCCGCCTTGGCCAGCGGTTCGACGACCCCCGCGCGCGCCGCGTAACTCAAGCCGCTGTGATGATAGGCAATGCGGCTTTTGAGCATAAGGGCCAAACTTTCTCCGGCCAACGCCTTTTGGTCGGCGCTGAGACTCAGCAGATTGGGAGTAGGCAGCAAGCGGGCCAATTCGTTGGCCATGGATTCCGCCGCCTGACGGCGCGGGGCGAATATAAGTATCGGCCCCAAATCTTCCGCCAACGCCTTGGCCACCAAACGCGGCCAATATCCGCGTATTTCCGACGGCACGTGAAAGTTCAGATTGTTGGCCTGGACTTCCTCCAGCGGCACGGGGCGCAGATCGTGCCGGATGAGCGCCGCCTTGCGTCCGAGGCGTTGCAGCCATTGCACGACGCTTTGCGGATTGGCCACGCTGCCGCTGAGCAGGAGCAACTGCGTCTTGGGCGGGGCAAGAGCCAGGGCCAATTCGTAATTGAGGCCGCGGTCCAAGTCGCCCAGCATTTGATACTCATCAACCACCAACAAAGCCGGCCCTTCCCCCTGGATGAGCCGGTTCTTCTGCGTTTCCAGCGTCGCCACGAGCACCGGCGCGGAGAGGTTCTCCGACAAATCACCGGTGGCGATGCCCACGTCCCAGCCGCGCGCGCGCCACTCGGCCAATTTGTCATTGGCCAGGGCGCGGGTGGGCACGGTGTAGATGGCCTGGCCGCGATTGCGGCCCTGATTGGACCATAATTCGAAGATCAGCGTTTTGCCCGCCCCTGTGGGCGCCTGCACCACCACGTCGCGGCCCTCTCGCAAAGCCGTGACGGCCTGTTGCTGCCAGAGGTCGGGGATGGCGACCCGCTGAAGCGAGGGCAGGTTCTCCAACTGTTCGGCCATTGAGGACACGGCGGCATGGTAACGGAGAAAACCTGAAGTTCAATGGCATTGGTTTAGCAGGGACAGCGACTACTTATGGCCGCAACCATGCTGGACTCCTCCAGATTTTTAACGGGCTGCCAGCCTCCATTCGCCTTTGGTCTCCGCTTGTCAGATCTGCCTGGGTTTTACAACCAGCAACACGACTCCCCCGACCAGCGCGAGCACGCCGACGACCGGCGGGATAAAGTGGCTGTGGGTGGTTTCGATGTGCAGGCCGAGAAAATCAACTGGCTTGCCGGGGGTCGAGAATGTAATGCCCGAGTAAGCGAGCACCACGATGCCCAGGGTGACCAGGATGACGGCTACTATAGTTTTTGGGTTCATATTGAATCTCCAGTTTTCCTGTTTCGGTTGCCGGTTTCTTAAACCTGCCGCCGCCCTGAAATCAGGTTGACGAGAATCATAACGATGGCGATGACCAACAAAATGTGGATCAACCCGCCCATCGTGTAACTGCTCACCATGCCAAGCAGCCATAGAATGATTAAAACTACCGCAATTGTGTATAACATATAATTTTCCTTTGAGTTTGTCTTGTTCGCTGCCGGCCGGCGCCTTTTCGCGACGGCCAAATATTTTGCACTGAATCAGGTTAGGTGATGTGTCGAGTTATTGCCATACGGTGTTACCCTAACGTGGGTGATGGTGGCGCTCTGATGAAGTTGCTTGATGCCGTTGCGAATTGTCTTTATCCGCCGCTTCGAGGGAGAATCTCCTCCGCGTCCTGGACGCAGGAAGGAGACTCCCCGACAGAAGCTAACTCAGGGCAACTCGGGACCGTTAATTGGCGGTGCAGAGAAGCGCTGCGACTCGGCGGTCATGCGCGAGGTGCGTGTCGCCGAACGCGCCGTTCTGAATCCTTGAAGTCGGCACGCCGGCTTGGACGAGCGCGTCACGAATGGCGCTGACGCGATGATCGCACAAATCCTGATTGCGCGGGTCAGTGCCGCGAGGATCCATGGAACCGTCCAGCCCGAGGGTCAGGGACGGGTTTTTCTTCATGTAACGCGCGATTTCGGACACCTTCTTCATCTGCGCAGCCGAAAGTTCCGAGCTATTGTAATTAAACCGGAAGTCTCGATAGAGAGTCCAGTGTGCTATGACACCAGCGGGACCTTGCGCGCCAGTGGCTCCGATCGCGCCTTGCGGGCCTGCTTCGCCGGCAGGGCCAGCCGCGCCCGTGACGACCGCTTGGGCGCCGCCTTGCGCGCCTGTGGCTCCGACTGTGCCTTGCGGGCCGGCATCACCTATGCGGCCGACAGAACCGGCAACTCCGGCGGTGGTGTTGCCTTGGGCGCCCGTCGCTCCGGCGAGGCCTTGATCGCCTGCAGTGCCGCTGCGGCCAGTAGGTCCGCTGGGACCGACCAAGGTCGGACCTTGGGCGCCTGTGTCTCCGATTTGGCCTTGCGCTCCGGCTGGGCCGACAGGGCCAGCGGGACCTTTAGGACCGAACGAAGTCGCGCCTTGGGCGCCTGTGTCACCGGCGACACCTTGTGCTCCGGCAGGACCGGCGGGGCCAACTGGGCCGGCAGGACCAATCGCGCTGGCGCCTTGGGCGCCCGTGCTTCCGGCGGCGCCTTGAGCGCCTGCGGGACCAGCAGGACCAACCGCGCCGGCAGGACCTACCTCCACGTTACCCGTGGCGCCGGTCGCCCCGACTGCGCCTTGACCGCCGCTGGGACCCGAAGGACCCTGATCACCCGCAGGTCCGGCCACGGTGGCGCCTTGAGCGCCTGTCGCACCGACCTGGCCTTGGGCGCCTATCAGCCCCGAAGGACCCTGTTCACCGGCAGGCCCGGCGATGCCTGCGCCGGGAGCGCCGGTTGCTCCGGCTGGACCAACCTCGCCTGTGGGGCCGGCAGGGCCTTCAGGTCCGCGTGGACCGACGAGGCTGATCTCCGGCACGGTATTGGGCGGCGGAGTAAAGCCGATGGGCCTGTCGGTGCTGCAGCCTGTTACTCCACAGAGTAATGGCGACGCGCCGAGGCAGACGATTAAGGCAAGCATGGATGGGGTTTTGCCCCTGTTTTCAGATTTCTTGTTTGTAGATGTCATTGTCATAATAATTCTAATTCTTTCTTTTTTTTATTGTTGAACTGCTCCCTAGACTCCCACCGCGCATGGTTCTGCTTTGGCGCAGGCAGGCTGATGGGCTTCAATTGCTTCCGGGTTGGTGCGGTTGATGATCTCCTGGGCTTGAGCTATTTCATCCGGGGAACCATGGGCGATGACGACGAACTTGCCGGTCTTGACCGCCGTCTCGTAGCGCAGAATACTGTCCTTGGGAATGCCAAGGCTGTAAAGCCCCGCTCCAATCGCGCTCAAACCGCCCACCACGACCGCGCCTTCCAGCGCGCCGACGATCCAACTGACGAGCGGGCCTGCCACGAGCAGCGGACCGACGCCCGGCACAAAAAAGAACGCGGAGCCGAACAACAATCCCCAAATCCCACCCCAGAAAGCTCCGGCTTTTCCCCAGTATTTCATGCGGTCCCCGGCGTTGTAGTAGCCGACCACGTTTTCGTCCGTGTGGTAATCACGTCCGACGATGGAGAGTTTCTTCATGTCAAAACCGGAGCGCTGGAGTTCCTTGACGGCGATTTCGGCTTCGCTGTGGGATTTGTAGATCGCCACGATTGCACTGTTTTTGGTCATCATAATTATACTTTCATTTTTGAATTTCATTTCTGCGGATTTCTTTTTATCGCAGGCGACACACTAGGCTGCGGGCTTCCGCTTTGCTATGGGGTGTAACCCTGTGGGGTGAACACCCCATTTACAGATTTAAGCAATGGCTGGATGGTTATGCTGGATTGGCGGCTCACCGATGAGAGATCAAACATCGCGGGGTTTGCCGCTGGATTCGGCATGAAAGCATGAAACAAGAACTAATCGGGTTATCACAACGATACGTGACGGCGTTGCAAAAGCACCTCAAGCAGGGGCCGCGCGCCAGCTTGCAGCCGGCGTTAGGGGTCGGACGCCGGGCGGTGGCCCTGGGGTTGGAGACGCTGGAACTGGCCCTGATGCACCAGCGGGCGCTGGCCACGCTGGAATTATCCAAGAGCAAAGATGGGGAGATCAAGAGGGCGGAGATGTTTTTCACCGAGGCCCTGACCCCAATCGTGGAGACCCACCGCGCCGCGCGGCAGAGCAAAATGGAGTTGGACCGGCTCAATGTGACGCTCAACCGGCGCACGCTGGAACTGGCCGCCGCCAATCGTCAATTGCAACGCGGCATCCTCCGCCGCAAGAGCGTGGAAGGCGCCCTCAAGAAGAGCGGGACGCACTACACCAAGCTGCTCAAGGAGTCGCTGCAACTGCAGGAAGGTTTGCGCCAACTGACACGCCAGGTCCTGGCCTCGCAGGAGGAGGAACGAAGGAAGATCAGTCTCGAACTCCAGAATGAAATCGCCCAGACTCTGTTGGGCATCAATGTCCGGCTGCTTTCCTTGAAACAGGAGGCGCGGAACAACACCAAGGGTCTCAAGAACGAAATTGCCAGCACGCAACGGCTGGTGGTAAAGTCGGCCCAATCGGTGCGTCGGGCCGCCCGTGAATTCAAGAAAGCATGAAACAGAGATTTGCGAAACGCTATCAGTCGGCGTTGCGAAAGCACCTTCAGCAGGGCCAACAGGCCAGCGTGGAGTCGGCGCGGGGACTGGGCAGCCTGGCCCTGGCCGCCGGATTGCAAACGCTGGACCTGGCCAAACTCCACGAACAGATCCTGGTCACGGAAGTGTTGCCCACCTGCCCGGCGGGCAAATGGTCCGCCCTGGTCAAGCAGGCGGGCATTTTCTTTGCCGTGGCGATCACCCCAATCGAGAAGACGCATCAGAGCGCGCGGGAGGCCACGGCCCAACTGAAAAAGTTCGTCGAGACTTTAAGCCAGCGCACGGTGGAACTGGCCGCCTCCAATCTGGAATTGAATCAGGAGATCACCCAGCGCAAAGCGGCGGAAGAGGCGCTCAAGAAAAGCGAGCATCATTACTCGCAATTGCTCGAAAAATCGGAGCGCCTGCAGGAGCAGTTGCGGCGTTTGTCCCGCCAGGTTCTCTCGGCGCAGGAGGAGGAGCGAAAAGAAATCAGCCGGGAATTGCATGATGTCATCGCCCAAACTTTGACCAGCATCAATGTCCGGCTGGCAGCCTTGAAAAAGGAGGCCGCGGTCAACACCAAGGGGCTGGACCGCAACATTGCCCGCACGCAACGGCTGGTGGAGGAATCAGTGAACATCGTGCATCGTTTCGCCCGTGAATTACGACCGGCGGTGCTGGATGACCTCGGACTTATTCCCGCCCTGCATTCCTACATGAAACACTTTATCACACGGACGGGCGTGCGCGCCCATTTGACCGCCTTTGCGGGGGTGGAGCAATTCGACGCGGTCAAACGCACGGTGCTCTATCGCGTCGCCCAGGAATCGCTGACCAATGTTGACCGGCATGCCAAGGCCAGCCGGGTGGATGTGAGCATCCGCAAACTCCCCAGCGCCGTCTGCATGGAAATCAAAGACAATGGCCGATCCTTCCACGTGGAACGCAAAATGAACGGCAGCGGCGAAAAACGCCTGGGACTGCTCGGCATGAGGGAACGCGTGGAAATGGTCGGCGGCACTTTTTGCGTCGAATCCGCACCCGGCCAGGGCACCACCGTCCGGGTGGAGATTCCAATGACCCACGTCTCGAAAGACGCGTTGAAAAAATCCGGCAACACTACCCTAAAATGCCCATGAAACGTATCACTGTTCTACTGGCCGAAGACCATACCATTGTGCGCGAAGGATTTCGCAAGATGCTCGAACTCGAAGAGGACATCGAAGTGGTCGGCGAAGCGCAAGACGGCCGCCAGGCGATTGCCCTGGCCAACAAACTTCGCCCCGACGTGGTCTTGATGGACATCGCGATGCCGCTGCTTAATGGTTTGCAAGCCACCCTCCAGGTGCTCAAAGCCCAGCCCGAAACCAAAGTGCTCATTCTCTCCGCGCACAGTGATGACGCGTATGTCAAGAGCGCGACGGAGTCCGGCGCGGTGGGATTTCTGCTCAAGCAAACTTCCGCCCACGATGTGTGCCGCGCGATCCGGGAAGTCCACAAGGGAAAGAAGTTCTTCAGTCCCTCCATATCCAAGCGTCAGGCCCGGCTCCAGCCGGCAGGGGTGAATCGCGCGGGATCGCCCGCCAAGAAATCGGTCCTGCTGACTGCGCGCGAGATGGAAGTGCTTCAGTTGATCGCCGAAGGCAAGGCCAACAAGGAAACCGCCTCCGAACTCAACATCGGCATCAAGACAGTCGAAAAACATCGCGAGCATCTCATGCAGAAGCTCGACATCCACGACACGGCCGGGCTGACCCGCTATGCCATCGCCGCGGGCATTATCGAGAGCAGCGTGCAGTTGACCATTGTTTGAGCATGAGCAGAGGCGCCCTTTCCTTTTGGATGACAGCGACCGGGACCTTGTGCTGGGGTGTTTGCTTTTGGTGGATGTGGCGGCTTTCCATCAAACAGAATTTCCTGCTCGATCAGCTTCGGGAGCAGGGCAAACGAATCGAAATGCTATCCAAGATCGAGCATGATCTTATCAAAGAGGTGCATCCCCAGGTCCATGAGATCAAGGAGGGGATGGACGAGATGATGGCCGTGGTCAAGGAGAACTCAAAAAGCCCGCTTCCCGCATCCAGGAAGAAGCGCCTTTGGTTCGCCCGCCGAGCTGCGGATTGACGGGAAATTGCTCCCCGGCATTCGAAATGGCTGGTTTATGGAATGGGGGAAACACCCCATAGCGCCCGCCATGTCTTCCAGCCTATTGTTGCGCCATGGATGAAAAGGAAACATGGCCGGCGCTCCACTGTCATACCAAGTGAACAGGGCGCATCGCATTCTCGTGGTGGATGACGAGCCGTGCGTCCGTCGGCTCAACGCCAGAACGTTGATTGACGCCGGTTACCACGTGGACGACGCCGAAGATGGGGCTGCCGCCTGGGACACTCTTCAAGCCAAAAGCTATGATCTTTTGATCACCGACAACGCCATGCCGAAGGTGACCGGCCTTGAATTGATCAAAAGGGTTCGCGCCGCCGGCATGGCCCTTCCGGTCATCATGGCCACGGGAACGTTGCCACAGGAGGCCTTCACTCAGCACCCCCAACTCCAACCCGCCGCCACGCTGCTCAAGCCCTATACCATCGCCGAGTTTTTGGAAGCGGTGAAGAGTGTTCTGTGCGCGACCGTTTCCATACTGGTTCTGCAACTATGCCTCGTTATGGCCATCAACGCCCAGGAAGTGAAAACAACCACGGACCACGGCGCCCGGCCTAATGCCGTGACCCTTTCTGTCGGCGGAAACTGTGAACAAAGCTTTGTGTGTACTTGAGAACTTCAAGCCAGCAGCAACGGGATGGACGCTGTGTTCAACGATCCTTCCGCGACCAGCAGTCCGCGCCGCCGCCGCCGCCGCCGAATCCAAACCGAACCGGAATGCCGATCGAGTGGAGACCGGGCGCCATCAAAACAATTAATATTCAGTGTCGTCCTGTTTTCGCTTTAAGGCTGGAAAGTCGGGCGCCTTGAAAATCCAACCGGGCTGGCGAATCCGAAATTTGGCCCTGATCACCCTGTCGCTGTGCGGTTCGCTGTTGGCCCGCGGGCAGGGGCCAGCCGTCGGTTTGACCAACCCGCCGGCCGCGCAGACCGTGGTCCTCCCCCCATCCGTCCCCGACCCCATCGAACCGTTCAATCGGACGATGTGGGCTTTCAACAAGGGGCTTATGACCGACCTCATCAAACCCACGAGCAAGGCATATCGGTTTGTAGTCCCACAGCCGGTCCGAACCGGCTTCGGAAATATGGGCAAAAACCTCATTTACCCGGACCGGGCCATCAACGATCTGCTCCAGGGAAAGTGGAGCGGCGCCCGCGATGAATCCTACCGTTTTCTTTGCAATTCCACCGTCGGGGTGGCAGGGTTCTTCGACGTGGCGGCCAAATGGAAGATTGAGAAATCGGATGCGGATTTCGGCCAGACTTTCGGCAAGTGGGGCTGGAAGCCGCACTGTTTCCTGATGCTGCCGATTTTTGGACCGAGCAATGAACGGGACACCCTTGGCTGGGCCGCCGACACGGCCGCCAACCCGTTGATCTATATCGTCCCCTACAAATTCGTCGCCAGCGATCCACTGACCTATCTGGGCCCTTACACTTATTTCGCCTACGCAGTCATGTATAACGATTTCTCCGACACCGTGCGCGAAGACGTGCGCTTCAGCCAGGCTGAAATGGACCCGTATGCCGAGATTCAATATGCGTGGACATTCGTGAGAAAAAACCGTGTGGCGGATTTCCAGGTTCAGGGAAAACAGGATGTGGCCTCGCTGGAAACACTCGAATCCGTTTTCTTCACTTACAAGGACCCCGCTTTCCCGGATCACGGCAAGACCCGGTCGGTTTTCATTCCTGCGACGGGCCGGAAATTGAAGTTCACGTTTTGGTTGCAGCCGGGAAAAGCGCCCGTGGTTTATATCGTGCCCGGCCTTGGCGCCCATCGGCTGGCCGAAACGTCCCTGGCGCTGGCCGAGTTGGTTTACAAAAACGGCTTCTCCGCCGTCTCGATCAGCAGCCCTTTCAACTCCGAGTTCATGGAGCATGCTTCCACCGCCGCCATGCCGGCTTACCTGCCGGTGGATGGCCACGACTTGCAAGTCGCCCTCACCGAGATAGATCACCTCTTGCAGGCATCGTACCCAAGCCGGTTGGGTGAGAAAGCGTTGATGGGTTATTCCATGGGCGCATTTGAGTCTTTATACGTCGCGGCCACCGAGCCGACAAATCAGTTGCCGCTGGTTAAGTTTGACCGCTACGTGGCCATCAATACGCCGGTGCGATTGGCGCTCGGAATTTCGGAGTTGGACGCATTTTATCGGGCGCCCCTCGATTGGCCGGCCGCGGAACGAGCCGGCAACATGGAAAATACCTTTTTAAAAGTGGCCGCCTTGAGCAAAAGAAAGCTCACGCCTCGAACCACTCTGCCCTTCAACGCCATCGAGTCCAAGTTTCTCATCGGATTGACGTTTCGATTCATGTTGCGGGATATTATTTTCAGCAGTCAGCGGCGAAATAATGAGGGCATCCTGCGCCACCCGATCCGGAATTTAAGGCGCGACCCCCTGTACCAGGAAATTCTTCAGTATTCCTACCAGGACTATTTTGACAAATTCGTCAATCCGTATTACCAGTCTAGGGGATTGACCGCGTCAACGACAGAAGCAATCGTAAAGGCGGATGATCTGCGGACTTACACCGCAGGCTTGCGCGCCAATCCCAACATCCGCGTTATAGTCAATCACAATGATTTCCTTCTGGCGGACGAAGACCTGGCCTGGCTCCACGCCACGTTTGCGGCGGAACATTTGACCGTCTTTGAGCAGGGGGGGCACTTGGGAAATCTTTACAATCCAGCGGTGCAAAAGACCATTTTAGGAGCGCTGGCCGATTTGAAACCGTCCTCGCCGAAATCAGACTGATCCACCGAGAAACATCAACAAACAGAAAGTACAGAAAATATGAGCAAACATACACAAGAATCAAGTAACGACCTGGGCACGCTCGCCGAAGACGCGCGGGCTTTGATGGCCGCCACTGCCGACGTGGCCGGCGAAAAAGTAGGGGAAGCCCGTAAACGCCTCGCCGCCGCGCTGGAAAGCGTCAAGGACAAAGCCGTCCAAGGCGCCAAAGCCGTTGACGAGGCCGTGCATGAGCATCCCTATCAGGCCATCGCCATCGGAGTCGGAGTCGGGGCGGTGATCGGCTATCTCCTGGCCCGGCGCTGCGGCAGCAACCGCGATTGATTCCGTTATGGAAGATTCCAAGTCCAGCTTCAGGCCGCTGGCCTCGGCCTGGAAGCAGCTTGCGCGGCGGCTGTTGATTATCGGGGAAAACCGGCTTGAATTATTGACGGTGGAAGTGCAGGAGGGGCGCGAGCGTCTCCTGCATGCCTTCCTGATGGCTCTGGGCGTGGCGGCCTTCGGTCTGCTCGCTGCCCTCACCCTCACGGCTGCCATTGTGGTGATGTTGTGGCCTTACTCGCACGTGGCCGTTCTCTTGACATTGACCGGAATCTACGGGGGGGCCGGGGTTTACCTTTGCCGAAGACTCACCGGATTGCTGCGTGACTGGCACACGCTTCCTGCCTCGCTGGATCAACTCCGAAAGGACCGCGCATGTTTGGAAAAAATCCTCGAATGAACTCACTCGAATTGCGGAAGCAATTGTTGATGGCAGAAAGCGAGATCAATCGCGCCCAACTGGTGCAGGAATGGCAGACGATGGCGGAGGAACTCCACTATGCCACTGGCCGCGCCAAATCCATCGGTTCGATTGCCTCCTCCACGGCGGTGCTGGTGGCAGGCCTGGCCGCCTTTCGGCGCGGCAAACCGGCGGGCGCCGGCGCGAAAACCTCCTGGCTGCAAATGATTCTCAAAGGCGCGGGCCTTGTTTCCGCCTTCTGGCTGGCGTTCCGTTCGCAGAGTCGCAATCGGACGGAATGAATTCGCAAGAAGCGCGGTAGGGTAACACCCCATAGCGTCCGCGCGCATTGGGATTATGATCACTCTATGAACAAAACAAGGGGTTTCCTTAGACTAGGCAATGCCGGCATTGTTTTGGGCGCTGCGCCCGTTTTAACGCTGACCGGATGCGTGGGTTAACGGAAGGTCACCCAGCCAATCACAAGATTATGTTGCGAAGCATCAAACAATTATACGGAGACAAACTTGGGGCGTTGGATGGCGACATCGGCCACGTGAAGGATTTTTACTTTGACGATGCGAACTGGGCGGTGCGTTATGTGGTCGCGGACACGGGTTCCTGGCTGACGGGGCGCATGGTGCTCATTTCGCCCCATTCGCTCGGACGCCTGGCTCAGGCCGGAAAAGTCCTGTGCGTAAACCTGACCCGGAAACAGATTGAGGACAGCCCTTCGATTGAGTCTCACCAGCCGGTGTCGCGCCAATACGAAGAGGAGTATCACCGCTATTACGGCTGGCCCTACTATTGGCAGGGGGATGCGTTGTGGGGCATGAGTGGTGTTCCAATGATGGAGTTGCCGCCAATCCCTTCAACCCCTCCGAGCAGCGCGCAAACCAAACGTTCTGATGCGCATCTGCGAAGCACGCAAGCGGTCAACGGCTATCACATCCAGGCCACCGACGGGATGATCGGCCATGTCTGCGATTTCATGATGGACGATCAGAGTTGGGCGATCGGTCGAATTGTCATCAAGACCGGTCACCGTCTTTCCGGTCGAGAAGTGCAGATACCGACGAGCAAAGTTGACCGGATCCGTTACGAAGACTCCACAGTGTTCGTGAGTATGACAAGCGAAGCCATCGAGCAAAGTCCCGCGCACTACATGCCTGCGGAGGCGGCGGTCGTTTAGCAACGCCTTGCCCTCTTTCTATTTATGAAACACAAAAGCGACTTCGAGCAACAAAGCCGGAAAGCGTCCGCCGCATCCGCGGAATTAGAGCAAAGCGCCATTGATTTTGTCCCGGCGCCGGAGGAAGTGGCCCGACGGGCCTACTTCAGTTACTTGAACGAGGGTTCGCGGCCCGGGCGCGAAGTGCAGCACTGGCTGGAGGCCGAGGCGGAATTACTCGCGGAACGCAACCTCACCCGTGTTCATGGGTTTCACAACCGGACATAAACGAATTTATGAAAACATCCACCGCCAAACTCGCGGCCGAGCCGTCAACGCCTGTATTCCCTCAAACACTACACCGAGTGCGGCCGAATCCCGGCGCCGGGAGCAATGCAGCCGCCCCAAATCCCAAGCCCCAAAAGCGAGACAACATTTTTTCCAAATCCCGCGACACGCGCGAGGATCGCGGCGAGCGCCAGATGAAAACGTCGCGTAACCCGCAGTCGTTTCCGCACGGGAGATAATTATTAAACCCATTCTTTCTTATGTCAAAAGCCAGCGCTGAGCCGCTGACGGGATTGACGTAAACGCCATGAACATCAGTCCCCTTGCCGGAAAGCCGGCGCCACCCGAAATCCTGGTCAATGTGTCGCGGCTCATCACCGCCTATTATACCGATGTGCCCGATCCCACGGTGGTGGCGCAACGCGTGGTGTTTGGCACGTCCGGACATCGTGGTTCGTCGTTTAAGCGGGCTTTCAACGAATGGCACATCCTCGCCATCACCCAGGCGATTTGCCTGTATCGAATGAAGCAGGCTATTGATGGTCCGCTGTATCTAGGCATTGACACCCACGCGCTTTCCGTTCCGGCCTGCGCCAGCGCGCTGGAGGTGCTGGCGGCCAATGGAGTCGAGGTCATGCTCGCAGAAGGGGACGAATACACTCCGACCCCGGTGATTTCCCATGCGATTCTGGCATACAATCGCGGCCGAAAAATCGGACTCGCGGACGGGATTGTCATCACACCCTCGCACAATCCGCCGCATGACGGCGGCTTCAAATATAATCCGCCCAATGGCGGTCCGGCGGACAATGTGGTCACGGGTTGGATCGAAGCGAAGGCGAATGCGCTGATGGAGGCCAGGCTCGAAGGGGTGAAACGAATTCCCCATGCGCAGGCTTTGCGCGCCTCGACGACGCACCAACACGACTATCTCAGCCCCTACATCGCCGATCTCGGCGACATGATTGAAATGGAGGTCATCCGCGGTTCGAGGCTCAACATGGGTGTGGATCCCCTTGGCGGCGCAGGCGTTCATTATTGGGGACGCATCGCCGAGCACTATGGTTTGAAGCTTGAAGTGGTCAACCAGGAGGTTGATCCCACTTTTCGGTTTATGACTGTGGATTGGGATGGCCAGATAAGGATGGACCCTTCCTCGGTCTATGCCATGCAGCGGTTGATCGGGATGAAGAACCGTTTTGACCTTTCCTTCGCCTGCGACACGGACCATGACCGGCACGGAATTGTGACCAAAAGCGCGGGATTGCTGCCGCCCAATCATTACCTCTCCACCGCCATTTTCCACCTCTTCCAGCACCGGCCGGAGTGGCGCAAAGAAGCGGCGATTGGCAAAACGGTGGTGAGCAGCCAGATGATTGATCGCGTCACCGCGAAGCTTGGCAGAAAGCTCTACGAGGTGCCGGTTGGATTCAAGTGGTTTGTGGACGGTTTGCTGGACGGTTCGCTTGGTTTTGGTGGCGAGGAAAGCGCCGGCGCCACGTTCGCCCGCCGGAATGGCGCCGTTTGGACGACGGACAAGGATGGGATTGTCCTGGCTTTGCTGGCAGCGGAGATCACAGCCCGGATCGGCCGCGATCCCGGCGAAATCTACCACAAACTCACGCGTGAGCTTGGCGAGCCTTGCTATGACCGCCTGGAGGCGCCAGCCACGCCGGAGCAAAAGGAATTGCTGGCCAGACTCTCACCGCAGCAAGTGAAGATCACGGAGTTGGCCGGTGAAAAAATCCAGACCGTTCTTACCCAGGCGCCGGGCAACGGCGCCCCCATTGGCGGTTTGAAAGTGGGAGCGCAGAACGGATGGTTTGCGGCGCGTCCATCCGGGACGGAAGACATTTATAAAATTTATGCAGAGAGCTTCCAGGGAGCGGACCATCTGCGCCGCATCCTGGAGGAAGCGCAGACGATTGTCAGCCAGGCGCTGGCTCCACCCCCGCAGCAGTCAGGAATCACATCCCAGCCAAAACTGAAAGAGAAATCATGAGTAACACGACACCTGTCAGCCACACGATATACAGCCTTCTGCCCACGGAAGTTGAGGGGTTCGATTCCCTGGCAGAGCTGGCCCTGGATATGCGCTGGTCATGGAATCATGCGACCGACGCCGTGTGGCAGGAGCTTGATCCCTCGCTATGGGAACTCACGCAAAACCCCTGGATCGTTTTGCAGACGGTTTCGCGGGAAAAGCTTCAGAGCGTCCTGGCCAATCCCGCCTTTCGCAAGAACATTGATGACCTGCTGCGAGCCAAGCGTGAGTCCGCGGAGGCGCCGGCGTGGTTTCAACAACATCATCCGCAGGCGCCCTTGTCTTGCGTCGCCTATTTCAGCATGGAATTCATGCTCAGCGAAGCGCTTCCTATTTACTCGGGAGGACTCGGCAACGTGGCCGGCGACCAACTCAAAGCCGCCAGCGACCTGGGCGTCCCGGTGGTCGCGGTGGGTTTGCTCTTCCAACAAGGCTACTTTCGCCAGGTGATTGACAAAGACGGAGCGCAACAGGCGCTTTACCCGTACAACGACCCCGGACAACTGCCGATCACGCCGGTGCGCCAACCCAACGGCGAATGGTTGCGTTTGGAAATTGCCCTGCCGGGTTATTCGGTGTGGCTGCGCGCCTGGCAGGTCCAGGTCGGCAGAGCGAAGCTTTACCTGCTGGACAGCAACGACGCGGCGAACTTTCCCGCTCATCGAGGAATTACGAGTGAGTTGTATGGAGGCGGGCCCGAGTTGCGTCTCAAGCAAGAACTGCTTCTTGGGATCGGAGGCTGGCGGCTGCTCGCCGCCCTCGGCATCAAACCGGAAGTCTGTCACCTCAATGAAGGGCACGCCGCCTTTGCTGTGTTGGAGCGCGCCCACAGTTTCATGCAGGAAAATGAGCTGCCTTTTGAAGTGGCGTTGGCCGCCACGCGGGCGGGAAATCTCTTCACCACTCACACGGCAGTGACCGCCGGATTTGACCGTTTTACTCCGGCGCTCATCGAACAATACCTCAGCGGCTACGCCCGCGAAAAGCTTGGCATTACCATCCACGATGTGCTGGCGCTGGGCCGCCAGAACCCGAATGACTCATCGGAGAATTTCAACATGGCCTGGCTGGCCATCCGGGGGAGCGGGTCGGTCAATGCCGTCAGTCGCTTGCACGGGAAAGTCAGCCGGCATCTCTTTGAGCCTCTCTTTCCGCACTGGCCGGCGGACGAAGTGCCCATCGGACACGTGACCAACGGCGTTCACATGCCGACCTGGGACTCGGCGGCGGCCGACGATCTTTGGACGAAGACCTGCGGAAAAGACCGCTGGCTGGGAACGAGGGAAAACCTGGAGCAGGACATGCACCGCGTCTCCGATGCCGACCTCTGGCAATTTCGCATGGCCACCAGTAAATCGCTGATTGAGTACGCCCGCCAACGACTGGCCCGGCACTTTGCCGCCGCCGGAGCGTCAACCGAAACGATTGAGGAGGCGAAGCGTCTCTTCGATCCGAATGCGTTGACACTGGGTTTTGCGCGGCGCTTTGCCACTTACAAACGACCGAACCTGTTGCTGCACGACCCGGCGCGATTGCTCCGTTTGCTATCCAATCCACAGCGCCCGGTGCAACTTATCCTCGCGGGCAAGGCCCATCCGGCAGACCAGGCCGGACAGGCCCTGATTCAGAAATGGATCCAGTTCATTCGCCAGCCCGAGGTTCGCCCCCATGCGATCTTCCTCAGCGACTACGACATGCAATTGACCGAGCGCCTGGCGCAGGGCGTGGATGTGTGGCTCAACACACCGCGGCGGCCTTGGGAGGCGAGCGGAACCAGCGGCATGAAGGTGCTCGTCAATGGAGGCCTCAATCTTTCGGAATTGGACGGATGGTGGGCCGAAGCCTTTGAGCCGGATTTGGGCTGGGCGTTGGGGGATGGCCAGGAGCATGGCGATGATCCCGCCTGGGATGCGGCCGAAGCCGTCACGCTTTACGAGCGGCTCGAACGGGAGGTGATCCCTGAGTTCTATGCCCGCGACGCCAATGGCATTCCCACAGCCTGGATAGCCCGGATGCGAGACAGCATGGCCCAGTTGACACCGCGCTTTTCCGCGGACCGCACGGTGCGTGAATATGCCGAGCAACACTACCTCCCGGCCGCCACCGCCTACCATGCGCGCGTGGCGAACAAAGGCGCCATGGGCAGGCAGATTGTGGATTGGCGTCACCGCCTGGAAGAAAAATGGGCCGGGCTGCGCTTCGGCGAAGTGTCAGTGCAGACTCGTGCCGGGCAACATGTGATTGAAGTTCAGGTCCATCTCAATGACCTCGACCCCAAGGCCGTGCGAATCGAACTGTACGCCGACGGAGCCGGAGGCGACGGCCCTGTGCGGCAGGAGATGACGCGCGTTCGCGAATTGACCGGCGAGGCGGGCGGTTGCGTCTGCAGTGCGACCGTTTCCGCGGCCCGCTCACCCGCGGACTACACACCGCGAATGATGCCGCGTTGCGACGGCGTGGCCATTCCCTTGGAAGATTCACGAATCTTATGGCAACGATAATAGAAACACCGCAACGCGAGTTGCGCGAGCATTTGAGAAAATCTCCGGCGACGCAATAAAAGGCGATTCCCTCTGGTTCTGGCCGCCGGGCGCATGGGAAGAACACCCCATAGCGACGGGATCGTTTCCGGTGTTATTCTATGGAGTATGAAAATGAAACAGAAAATAGAATTAACTTTCGGGGACGTCATCGCCGCGGCTTATCGGATCTGGGGAGCGGGCCAGGCGGAAAAGATGGTGCGATTGGCGGTTAACGCGCGCATGGTGGTATTTCGGGAACATCCGCGTCTTTTGATATCTTCCGCCACAGGAAGATCCGAATGAACAAAGCGCACGATCCGGGCGGGCGGATCAAACTGGGGTTGGCCGTTGGGCGGTGAGTGGCGTTGGCCGGATGCGTCGTATGCGCCGGTGAGGATTGGAATTTTTTCGCCGTCAATGTGGCGGCGATTCAAAACGAAAAACAGGAAAGCAGAAATTATTATGACAACACTTGAAATCAAAGGCGACTGGAACATCACCAAAGGCAAGTTGAAGCAGAAGTGGTCCAAACTTACGGATGACGATCTCCAACACACCGACGGCCAGTACGATGAATTGCTGGGCCGGATTCAGAAGCGCACCGGCGAAACTCGTGAAGCGGTCGAAAAGGCGATCAAGGAAGTCTCCTCGTCCCACTGCTGCAATAATTAGGCGGACTTCCGGCGCCGCGGGACGCGAGAATGGCGGAAGAACCGCACGTGAAAGGCCAGTCAGGACGTTCATTTTGTGATTATGAAGATCATCCCTCCATTGCTTGCGGCGATGCTGTCGGTCGTTTGCGTCCTGACCGGCTGTCAATCGCCTCAATCTCCAAAGGATGCGCCTCCGTCCAATGGCAGTGCAGCGCTGGCGACACGAAACAATTGCTGTAGTCTGCTCCATCAACTTCTGGACGAACAGAAAGACGTCAGCATGCTGCGTTTCATCAAGCGGGAACATGCCGACGTGAAGAGCCTGATCAAGAGAATTGCCTCCGCTTCCGGGGCGGAATCGAAACTGTTGGAAGAACTCTCCAAGCAGGATCCTTCGATCAATCTGCAAGACATCCAGCTTCCGCCCGGGGAAGTCAGCACACGCGATGCGATTGCTTCCACAAAGAAAAAGGAATTATTGCGTCAAACCGGCGACACCTTTGAGTTGACTTTGCTTTTGACGCAGACCGAGGCGCTCAGTTATGCCTGGCATCTGGCGAAAGTCGCCGGCGAAAACGAGCCTCAACCCGAATGCGCCCGCGCCTTGGCCGGCATGAGCGCGGAAATGAAGAATCTATACCAGGAGGTGTTCGTGCTGTTGCAGTCGAAAACAAAACTGGCGGCAACAAATTTAATCCACGCTCTCCCGGAAAACTCCCATCAAACCCAAGGAATACAATATGCCCATTCAACTCAATGAAGAAAACGGCGGGAACGTGCTCGCGGTTCACGTCAGCGGAAAGCTGGCCAAGGCGGATTACGAGCATTTTGCGCCCGAGTTCGAACGACTCGTCCGGCAGCACGGAAAAGTAAGCGTGCTTTTCGATATGATCGGATTCCACGGCTGGGAAGCCGGAGCGCTCTGGGAGGACATCAAATTCAACATGAAGCATTTTGCCGACATTCAAAGGCTCGCCATGGTCGGTGATAAGAAGTGGGAGCGCGGCATGGCGGCGTTTTGCAAGCCCTTCACCAAGGCTGCCATCCGATACTTCGATCACGCGGAAGCGGCCAAGGCCTGGAAGTGGCTGGACGAGGGAGATGGCATCGAGAAAGCAGTAAAGTAGTGAATGAGATAAAGCACAGCCACCACCAGCATGGAGATCCTAATGGCGGCAATGTCTATCAGGCACATCGTCCTTACTGGACGCGCGCGCATCGTGACTGGCGTGTTTGGGTCGGCGTGGTTTTGATGCTTGGGGCCATGATGATCTATCTGATGACAGATGACTTGGCGTGGGGTCCTCACGTCCAACCGCGGCAGCCACTTTCAAGCGCCCTCGCAAAATAGCAGGGCCTCCGCAGGCTTCCACAAACAACGAATCACCGGTTCGTTCTGTTTCAGCCATTCCCATCGGACGAATCACGCCGAACGCGTTGACCGCATCAGCTTGCCGCGAGGCGGCGGATTCAGGAAGCGCCTTTGACATGAACTTCATTTATGGTAAAATCAGGCACGAAAGCATGGCGGCATCTTAATTTAAGACTGCGCCAAAAACACTGGCTATGACGGACAGAAGCAGATATGGTGGCAGGATGGAGGGGCCAATTTGAACTAAAACAGTATCTCCTCTTTGGTCATTATGCGTTTTAGAATTCGAAAATCCCGCTGCCCGATTCTGCGTTATTTTCTCATTCCGGCGGTTTTGGCCGCGGCCAGCGCGAACTCCGCCAATATGACGCCGGTCGCCGTGACCGGGTACAACCGCGACCTCGTGATCGAAAGCACCGCTTTAGGTCCGCCCTATTCAAGTTACGCGCAGGAATTCAATCCGGGCGAGGGGACCTGTTTTTACCAACATGGATTGCCAGGTTACGCCAATGGCTTGCCGGCTTCCGGCTCGTTCACCAGCGCCACGGGTGATGGCACAACCTTCCAGTTTCAGCCTTACACCGGCAACAATGCTCTCGTGCTCAGCAGCGAGACGGGTTTGACCAGCGGGACGTTCACCTTGACATACCCGGCCCTCTACAACCGGATTGCCGTCATTGCCAACACGGCCTACGGCCAAACCCCCGGCGGGGCCGCAAACCTGACGCTAAATTTTACCGACGGCACATCATACACGACGACCTATTACGCGCCGGACTGGTTTAACAACACCTACAACATTGCCCTTGGAGGCGTGGACCGGATCGTGATTAGCACGGGCGCGCTCACGGATGTCGGTACGGATAATCCGCGCTTTTACGAGACGACGATCAATGTGGAGGCGCTGTTGGGGGCCGGCAACAAGCCCTTGGCCAGCGTGACCTTCGCCAAAGCGCCAGGGTCGCTGGCCGGTGGTTTGTCCGGCTCCACCGCCATCTACGCGATCAGCGGAGAATTGCTGGGGCTAACGCCGGCTGTCATCACCACGCAGCCATCCGACGCCACCGTGCCGGAATTCGGCACGGCAAGTTTCGCCGCCGTGGCCATTGGCAACCCAACGCCGGTGTTACAATGGTACGAAAACGGCGATGCCATACCGGATGCGACCAATCTTTCCCTGACCGTTGGTCCGGTGGCTTATTCCAACAATGGCGCCGCATTCTCTCTGGTGGCGTTCAACGTCGTCAGCAACGTCAATTACAGCGCAACCAGCAGCGTGGCGACGCTGACCGTCACGCCGGTGATGACGCCCATCGCGGCCACCGGATACAATGAGGACGTGGTCATTGAAAACACCGCCATCGGCCCCCCCTACAACTCTTATGCGGTGGAGATGAACGCGGGAGAAGGGACATCCTTTTATCAAAGTGGATTGCCTGAAACGACTTACGGGCTGCCGGTTTCCGGCGCCTTCTCCAGCGCGGTGGACGGCACGGAATTTCAATTTCAGCCTTACACCACCAACAACGCTCTCATCCTGAGCAGCGACACGGGTCTCATGGCCGGCACGCTCACATTGGCTGCGCCGGCGGTGTATCAGTCCATCGCCGTCCTGGCGAATTCCGGCAGCGCCACCTCGACCAGTGTCGGGTCCTTGACCTTGAATTTCGCCGACGGCACCTCGTTCGTGACGAACTACAACGCGTGGGATTGGTTCAACAACACTCCTTATGCGCTCGCGGGAGTGGATCGCATCAACCTGACTTCGGGCGCGACGGACGGCGGGCCAGCCAATCCGCGATTTTATCAAACCACGATCAACTTGGCGGCCGCGCTGGGTGTGACCAACAAGGCGCTGGCCAGCCTGGTTCTGGGAAAAGCGTCCTCGGCCAATTCCACGGCCATTTACGCTGTCAGCGGGTTGTTGGCGCCGCCAACGCCGGCTTTCTTCTACAACCAGCCGTCCAATGTCAGCGTCCTGGAACTCAATGCGGCGGCTTTCAGCGCGATAGTCTTGGGGAATCCCTCGCCCTCTTTGCAATGGTATTTTAATGGCGCCTCGGTGCTTGGCGCGACCAATTCCACTTACACCATCGCGCGTGTTCCCCTGAGCGACAACGCGGCGCAAGTGTGGATGGTGGCGTCCAACCTGGTCAGCAACATCAACTATAGCGTGACCAGCGCTGTAGCGGTCTTGACTGTCATGCCGGACACCAACCCGCCGGTGCTCCTCGGGGCGCAGTCGCTGGGCCTGGCGCAGGTGGAAGTCAGTTTGTCCAAACCCATCTCCGCCGCTACGGCCACCAATCCAGCCAATTTCGCCCTGGCCGGCACGAATGGCGCGCTGGCCATCTTGAGCGCGGCGCAGGATGCCACCCAAAGCAACGTGGTGTTGTCGGTCGCCACGATGGCGGACCAGAGCCTCTATGTCGTAACTGTCAACAATTTGACCGATCAAACGGCCCGGGGCAATGTCATCGCAAGCAATTCGCAGGCCAGTTTTATCGCCAGCGCTTATCAGCCTGCTGCCATTGGCAATCCGCTCCCGCCGGGCGGTCAAGTCGTGGCGACCAATGGACTGACCATCACCAGCTTAGGCACGGCCATTGGCGGGACCAACGACCAATTCGAATTCAGCTACCGGATGGTTTCCGGCAATTTCGATATCGCCGTGCGTTTGGCTGCATTGAACCTGTCGGACACTTGGGCCAAAGCGGGCTTGATGGCGCGCGAGGCGCTCGTGCCGGACGGACGGTTCGCCGCGTCGCTGGCCACGCCCGTTATCAACGGATGTTTCTTTGAATGGCGCGACCCCGCCGGCAGCGGCAACCAGTCCGCCGGCAGTTTTCCGGATAATTACCCCAACACCTGGCTGCGTCTCAACCGCGTGGGCAACCTGTTCAGCGGCTTTGCCAGTTATGACGGCCACACCTGGACGCTGCTGTCCAGCCAAACCATAGACATGTCCAACCAGCTTTACCTCGGTTTCGCGGTGGACAGCGACGAGGCCACCCAAATGGTCAGCGCGCAATTCCTGGAGATCAGCAATACGCCCGCCGACGCGGTCGTCGGAACGGTGCCTTACCCATACGAACCGCTGGCGTCGTGCAGTCGCACGACGCCTATTGTGTTTTCGGAAATCATGTGGAAACCGGCCCCGCGCACTGACACCAACAACTGTGAATACGTGGAGATTTACAACTCCAATCCCTGGTTCTTTGATATCAGCTCCTACCAAATCGTCTGTGCCGATATGAACTACACCTTTCCGTTGGGAACGATCATTCCGGGAGGAGGCTTTCTGGTGGTCGCCGCATCGCCAGGCAGCATTCAAAGCGTCTATGGCATCACCAATGTCATGGGACCCTACAACGGCAATCTGAAACATTCCGAAACCTTGCGGTTGATAGACGAACACGGCTCCGTTCTTTTGACGGTTCCCTATACGGACACCTATCCTTGGCCGGTGGCCTCCGCAGGCTCGGGCCATTCCATCATCCTGGCCAATCCCAGTTATGGCGAAGGCGACCCGCGGGCTTGGTCCATCAGCGACATTGTCGGCGGCTCGCCGGGCCAGATGGAATCGTTTCATCCCAGCCCGCTCCGCAGCGTGGTCATCAACGAAGTGCTGGCCCATTCCGAGAACCCCGCCGTGCCGACGTTTCTTGAACTTTACAACCACAGCGCCGAGGCGGTTGATCTTTCGGGCTGCATCATCACGGACGACACCACGACCAATCAGTTTGTCATTCCTTCGGGCACGACCATCGGCCCGGCAGGATTTGTTGCCTTCAATGCCTCTCTGGGCTTCAATTTGAATCCAGCCGGGGACACGGTTTATTTCATCAAGCCCGACGGCAGCCGCGTGCTGGATGCCATCCAATTTGAAGGGCAGGCCGACGGGGTCTCGTTTGGGCGATGGCCGGACGGGGCCAATGACTTTTACGCATTGCAATCGTTGACAGCCGGAACGAACAACAGCCCCATTCTGATCGGCAACATCGTGATCAACGAATTGATGTACGACCCCATCAGCGGCAATGACGACGATCAATACATCGAACTCTACAACCAGGGCACGAATGCGGTCAGTCTGGCCAACTGGCAATTCACCTCGGGTGTCACCTTCACCTTTCCGACCAACGCCAGCATTGGCCCCAACGGCTACGTCGTCATTGGCAGGAACACGACCGAGTTGTTCTCCAATTATCCGAATCTCAACGGGGCCAATACTTATGGGAATTATTCCGGAAAGTTGTCGCATGACGGCGTGCGCGTGGCCTTGTCCATGCCGGCGCCGTTGGACGTCACCAACACCATTTACGTGGTGGAGGATGAGGTCACTTATGGCACGGGCGGGCGTTGGGGCCAATGGTCGGCCGGCGGCGGCAGCAGTCTGGAGCTGATTGATCCCCACAGCAATCATCGCTTGGCCGCCAATTGGGCGGATAGCAATGAGTCCCAAAAGTCCACCTGGGTTTTGGTTCAGAAAACCGGCGTGCTGGACAACGGCGCCAATTACGAGTCCTCCATCGAGCACGCCCAAATTGGCATCCTGGATGCGGGGGAGTGTTTGGTTGACAATGTTGAAGCCGTTTGGCACGGAGTCAATTACGTGACCAACTCCACTTTTGAAACGGGCCTGGGCCATTGGTCGCTGCAAGGCAGCCACGTCCAGTCCAGCCTGGAAAATTCCGGTTACGAGAGCAGTTATTCTCTCCATATTCGGAGCACCGACAAATTTTGGACGGCGGAAAATTCCTGCGAGGTTGACTTGATCACCAACAACATGGCGGCGGGCGACATTGTGACTTTGAGTTACATGGCGCGCTGGATCCACGGCACGCCTGAACCTGACTTCCGCCTAAACGGCAACTGGCTCGAAGCCACCGCCGTCTTGCCCGTCCCCGGCAATCTCGGCACGCCCGGCGCGCCTAACAGCACGCTTGTCTCCAACGCCGGCCCGGCCATGTACCAAGTGAGCCATGCCCCGGCTGTGCCTGCGGCCAATCAGCCCGTCGTCGTCACCACTTACGTCAATGACCCTGACGGCGTGCAAAGCCTGACGCTTCATTACCGGATTGATCCCGACGCCTTTTACTCCAGCGTTACGATGAACGACGAGGGCACCGACGGCGACGCCATCGCTCATGACGGCATTTTCAGCGCCACCATTTCCGGACGATCCGCCAACACCATCGTCGGTTTTTACATCACCGCCGAGGACAATCTGGGCGCCTCCACGCGCTTTCCGGCACTGCTGACGGACAATACGCCGGTGCGGGAATGCGTCGTGATGTTTGGCGACGGCAATCCAGGCGGCAGCTTCGGCGTGTACCATATATGGCTGACGCAGACCAATATCAATCGCTGGGCCTATCTGGCCGACCTGAGCAATGAGGGCAACGACTTCACCTTTGTTTATGACAACAACCGGATCATCTACAACGCGCTTGGCCGCTGGTCCGGCAGCCCCTTCCACCAGGAGTACGACACCCCCATCGGAAATCTTTGTGCTTACGTCTTCGATTTTCCCGACGATGACAAGTTTCTGGGCGCGACTGATTTCGATAAAATCCACCAACCCGGCAATTCTCCGGGAGACGATCCGAGCTTGCAACGGGAGCAGACGTCGTGGTCGTTCCACCGCGCGTTGGGTGTGCCGTGGGGTTACCGCCGGTTCGTCGCCGTTTACGCCAACGGCAACAGGCGCGGCGTCTTGATGGAGGACGCGCAAGTGCCCAACAGCGACATGGTCAAACAGTATTTTCCCAACGACACCGGCGGCTTCCTTTACAAGATGCAGCCGTGGTTTGAATTCGCCCCCAACCCATCCGGCTACTCGATTAACTGCACAGCGGAGGCTTACTGTTATCTGCTGCCTTTCACCACGACCGGCGGTGTCAAGAAGCCGGCCCGTTATCGCTATAATTACGAAATCCGCCGCACTCCCGACACTTACAGCGACTTCACCAACGTATTCTCGCTGGTGGACGCGGCCAATTCCTCCGCCAGCCCCAATTACGTGGAGAACATGGAAAACATGGCGGCCATGGAAGAATGGATGCGCGCCTTCGCCGCCAATCACGCGGCGGGCAACTTGGACTCCTTCGGGACCGAGATCAGCCAGAACATGTACGGTTACATAGGTGCCAATGGCGCCAAATACACGCTCATGCCGTGGGACCTGAATATTGATTTGGGCGGCCCACAGTCCTGGGACCCAGGCCAGAATCTGCTGGTGTATGACAACAACGACCCCAATATGGGCGTGATTTATAATACACCCGCCTTTTTGCGCATGTTCTGGCGCGCCCAGGAGATGTTGGTTAACGGCGCTCTCAACCTCAACCTCTACACCGGCCCGCTGATCACGGCAAAATACAACGCCTTTGTCGCCAACGGTCTGAGCGTCGAAAACCCGAGCACCGCCCTTCTTCCTTGGATCTCCGCGGCCCAGGCCAGCATTGCGTCGCAACTCGGGGCCATCAACGCCACCAATTTCGCCGTCAATCCGACCGTCACGTTGAGCAACGACGTGGCCTACGTCAGCGGCACGGCGCCGGTGGTCGTGGAAACTGTGTGGATTAATGGCGCAGCGTGGCCCATCACTTGGACCACCCTGACCAACTGGACCTTGACAGTTCCCCTGCATTCGGGGACCAATCAATTGAATGTGACCGCGGTGGATACCAACGGCCTGCCCATCGCCGGATACACCGGCAGCGTGTCGGTCAACTACAGCGGGACGGTTCCTTCGCCCGTGGGACGGGTTGTGATTAACCAGATCATGTACGATTCCCTCGTGCCGGACGCGCCTTTCATCGAGCTGTACAATAATTCAACCAATGCAACGTTCGATCTCTCCGGCTGGCAAATACCCGCCGTGTCGTACACTTTCTCCAACGGCGCCACCCTTGGCCCCATGTCGTTTCTGGTCCTGGCCGGCAACCAGGCTGCCTATGCCGGCGCTTACGGCGTGACCAACACTCTCTTTGACGTTTTTCCGGGCGCGTTGCAACCGGGACAACTCTTGTCGCTCACCCAGCCCATCGGCTCCAGCAACACCATCGTGGCCGAAGTGCAATTCGACAGCGTGCTGCCCTGGCCGACCAATGCCCTTGGCACGGGCTATTCGCTGCAATTGATTGATTCGCATCAGGACAATTGGCGGGTCGGCAATTGGGCCAGCCAGACCGCCGACCCCGGCGCGCCCAACATCGTGGCCGCTTCGCTCACGCCTTTCCCGCCGTTGTGGCTTAACGAAGTTGAACCCAACAATTTGACCGGCATTACCAACAGCGCCGGGCAGTGCGCGCCTTGGATCGAACTCTATAATCCCAGCACCAATACGGTTTCCTTGAATGGCCTTTATTTGGCCGACAGTTTCACCAACTTGGACCAGTGGCCCTTCCTGGCCAACGCCGTCATCAGTCCCGGCCAATTCATGGTCATTTTCGCCGATGGCCAGACCAATCTCTCGACCACCAATCAACTCCACACCAGTTTTGTTCTGCCTCCTTACAGCGGTTCGCTGGCGTTGAGCCGATTTGCCAATAGCCGCTATCAGGTGCTCGATTACCTCAATTACACCAATATGCTGCCCAACTATTCTTACGGATCATTCCCCGACGGCCAAAGTTTTGTTCGGCAAATCTTTGCCCAGCCAACGCCCGGCGGCACGAACGACGGTTCAAGCGTGCCGCCCCCGTCCTTTGTTCCGTACCTCTCCGCCGGTTCGGTTTATGCCCAGAATTTTGACTCGCTGCCGGATCCTGGCGCCACATCGGTTGATGCCGCCAACCCGGTGACCATTGACGGCATCACTTATTCGCTTTCCAACCTTTGCGACTTCGCGTTTCCCGTCAGCGCCAGCGGCAATAATGGCGGATTGGGATTGCCGGCCATGGCTGGTTGGTACGGACTGGCAGACCCCACGGCCAGCGTGGGGGTCCGCTTTGGCGCCACCGATGGCGACCAAACCACCGGCGGGCAAATCAGCTTCGGGCCGGAGGACGGCTCGAATCGCGCGCTGGGCTTGCTGGCCACCAGCACCACCGGCTACACGGCCTTCGGTCTGAAACTCATCAACGGCACCGGCCAGACGCTCAATTACATCAACCTGCAATTTACCGGCGAAGTCTGGCGACAATCGAATCTGGCCAAAACGCTGGAGTTCTATTATTTTATTGATCCCACCGCCACTAATTCGTTCTCGACCAACGCGACGGCTTTCCTGCCTGCGCTGAACGTGAGTTTTCCCACCGTGGCCGCCGACGTCGGCGGCGACGCGGTGGACGGCACCGCGACGAACAACCAAAGCGTCCTTGCCGTGGTGAACCAGGCCATCACTAATTGGCCTTCGGATGCGGCCCTCTGGCTGGTGTGGGAGATGGCCAGCGCGACGGGCAAGTCGCAAGGGCTGGCCATTGACAATCTGAGTTTCTCCGCAACGGCACAGCCGACCTCGAACACTCTGACCTTGACCGCGCAAGCCTCCGGCGCCAACGTGGTCCTGAACTGGCAAGGGTTGGCCGGCCAGATGTACCAAGTACAGTTTAAGACCAATCTCACCGATGCCGCGTGGCTTCCGCTCGATGGCCCGGCCCTGGGAACGGGCGCCAGCTTGAGTTTGACCAACAACCTCGGCGGCGCGCCGCAACGTTTCTACCGCGTGGCCATCCTTCCTCCCGGCCCATGACTTCGGAAGAAGACCCTTTCACTTTCCACACAACTCACTGTATCTGCTTTATCTTGAAAATAAATACACTTGTCGTATTGGTTTCATTCCTTTCCAGCATCCTGGCCCGTGCCCAAATCACACCGGGCTTCGAACCCGGCAATTTGTGCGTGCTGCGCGTCGGCAACGGAACTGCAACGTTGGACAGCGCAGGCGATCCCGTTTTTCTGGTTGAATACACAGCCAACGGGGTTCTCGCCAATTCCGTCACCATTCCCGACAGCGGCTCCAACTCGCTCATCATCGGGTCGGCCACCTCGGAAGGGGTCATCAGCCGCTCGGCCAACAGCAACTTCATTGTCATGGTCGGTTACAACACCGATTATTCCTATACCAGTTCCTTGTCCGCTTCCGCCTCGACGGCGGTGCCACGAGGCATCGCCACGATTGATTTCAACGGGAATTATCAATTCATCACCAACACCGTGACCGCCTTTAGCGGAAACAACATTCGCAGCGGAACCTCCGATGGTTCGAATAATTTCTGGGCCGTTGGAGCCGTCAGCGGGACGGTTTACATGGGCCTGGCTTCTCTGCCTGCCATTCTTCAGAGCGCGCTGGCTGACAGCGAAGTCATCCATATCTTGAACGGCAACCTCTGCTTTTCCGAACAGAAGACAACGCCTTACGGCATCTATTCCTTTGCCGGCCTGCCGGTGACGGCCAATGGCGGCGCCACGCTGCTCCTCGCCACCGGTTCCGGTTCCAGCCCTTATGGATTCGCCATCAGCCCGGACAATTCGATCGCTTATGTGGCGGATGACCGGGCGGTTTCCTTGGGCGGAGGCATTCAGAAATACACCAACAATGGGACGTGGGGCCTGGCTTACACCTTTGGCACCGGCGCCGGTTCGACGGTTGGGGCGCGCGGCCTGGCAGTCGAATTCGGACAGCCGCCGGTCATTTACGCCACGACTGCGGAGACCTCGACCAATCGTTTGATTACCATCACCGATACCAGTTCCAACGCGACGGTGAGGGTGCTGGCTGCTGCGGACGCCAACGAGGTCTTTCACGGGGTGGAGTTCACTCCCCAAGGCAACGCGCCGTCCATTTCCGCCCCGTTGCAGCCTCAAACCGTGGACCAGGGGCAGGATCCTGTGTTCTCTGTCAGCGCCACGGGCAGTGGGATTCTGTATTATTTGTGGGAATCCAATTCTACGCCTCTCACCGCCTGGGAAACCAACGCCAGCTTCACGCTCACAACAAGCAATGAATCGGCGAGGAGCTTTCCGGTGGAGGTGTTGATCAGCAATGCGTGGGGCACGGCCATGTCCAGCGCCACCCTGACCATCAATTCCTCCAGCGCGCCGATCATTACGACGGAACCGGCCAGTCTCGCGGTCAACGCTGGCGGCACCGCGGTCTTTTCTGTCGCCGCCGCGGGCACGTCGCTCTCTTACCAATGGCAGTTCAACAACATCAATTTGACGGATGGCCCGTTCATCATCGGTTCAGCCACGCCAACGTTGACGCTCTCGAATGTGTTTGGCGGCAGCGCCGGCAGCTACACGGTGACGGTCACCAACGCAAGCGGCGCGGCCCTCTCGACACCGGCGGTTCTCACGGTCGCGGACCCCTGGCTTAATGAGCAGCCCACAGGCCGCACTTATCTGGCAGGCGGAACGATCGAGTTGTCGGTCGGAGCCGTCGGCACCCAACTGGCTTACCAATGGACTTTGAACGGAGCAGGCATCCCCGACGCCACCAACAGCGTGTTTATGGCCGGCAATGCAGTGGCGGGGAATTCCGGCAGCTACGCGGCGGTGGTTTCGGGCACTTATGGCACGGTGACCAGCGCCACGGTTATGGTGATCGTTGCGCCGGCCCAAGCCACGTTTTTCCCGTCCAATCTGGTGGTCTTGCGCGTGGGGGATGGCGCCCAAACGCTGACCAATTCGGGCAACACGCTGTTCCTGGATCAATTTGCCTCCAATGGCGCGTATGTGAGCACGATGGCCCTGCCCGACAGTGGCGCATCCTCTTTGCTCATCAGCGGTGTAGCCAATTCGGAGGGCTACATGACGCTCTCGGGCGACGGCCGATTGCTGGCCGTGGCCGGGTACAACACCAATCGCGGCGTCCTGACCAACTCGCTATCTTCGTCCGCCTCCTCGGATGTGCCGAGGGTGATCGGAACGATTGATGGCGCGGGTCATTACACTTTGGCAGCTTCAACCAGCGTGGCCTACAGCGGTGACAACCTTCGCGCCGGCGCGACCGATGGCAGCAATAATTTTTGGGGCGCGGGTTCCGCCGATGGCACGTATTATTTCGGCAATACCGCCACGGCGGGGATCGTGCAAAACTCGGTGACCAATTGTCGTGTCATCAACGTGATCAACGGCAACCTGGTATTTTCCACCCACTATGAGGACGATGGCCTTTATTCCATGGTTGGACTGCCCACGGGCACGACTGTTACCAACCTGCTTTTCGCCACCGGCACTCCCTCCAGCCCGGAGGATTTCGCCATCAACGCCGCGACCAATCTGGCCTACGTCGCCGATGATTCCGGCAATGGCGGCGTTCAGCGCTGGGAGCTTTCGGGCGGGACCTGGACGGAGGCCTATACGCTGGGCAGCGGCGTGGCCGGGATCGGTGCGCGCAGTTTGACGGTGGATTTCAGCGGCGTCCGCCCCGTCATTTACGCCGTCACGGCGGAAACGGCGGCCAATCGGCTCATTGCCATCACGGATGCGGGAGCGGACTCCGCCGTCGTCACCCTGACTACGTCTCCGGCCAACGAATGGCTGTGCGCCGTGAAATTCGCGCCCGCGCTGAATCCATTCCCCGCGCCGGAATTAAGCGCGACGACTTTCTCCGGCGGACAATTCAGTTTCAATCTGGCTGGCGTGGCCGGGTATCCATACGTCATCGAGGCGTCAACGGATTTGATGAACTGGCTGCCGTTGCAAACAAACACCGCGCCATTCGTTTTTGCGCTGACCAACGCCGTTAGCTCCCCGCAACAGTATTTTCGCGCCGTCTATTTTCCGTGATCCTCGAAATGACGCCCTGGCAACAATCGCATTCCCGCGCAGTTTGAATGCGGCTTGGGTAAAGTAAAAGGGATATGAGGGATTTCATAAATTCCCAACCGCAGAGAGCATTTCTTGGGCTCCGAAGTTGAAGAGATGACGCTGAACGTTCTGCAGGCAGTATGGTTGGCGCATCCCTCCAAAGAGGGATGAAAAAATTCACACGGACGATCTACCATCGGGGTCGAGTAAGGAATCTATGCTTGTACGAGGACCATGGCACGGCGCCGGCCAACGCACCTGTTTTGCGCGCGCACGCCTGAGCGGCTTGCTGCTGGCCGTGTGCTTCTCGCTTTGGTCCGCCGGACTTTCAGCGGAGCAACCGTCGAACTATGACCGGCAGGTCGAGGCGTTGCTCGCCAGAATGACACTGGACGAAAAAATCGGCCAGATGACGCAGACGGATCTCGATGCGCTCAAGGATAAGTCCGATGTTCAAAAGTATTTTCTCGGCTCCGTCCTGAGCGGAGGCGGCCACGCTCCGCCCGAAACAGATGCCAAAGGCTGGTTGAAATCCTGCGACGAATTCCGTTCGTGGGCGCTGAAAACGCGGCTGAAAATCCCGCTCCTCTACGGTATTGATGCCGTTCACGGACACAACAATGTGGATGGCGCCGTCATTTTTCCCCACAACATCGGTCTCGGAGCCACGCGCAATCCCGCGCTGGTGGAAAAGGCGGCGCGCGTGGTCGGGGAAGAGGTGGCGGACACGGGCATGCAATGGGCTTTCGCGCCGTGCGTTGCGGTGGCGCGGGACGAGCGCTGGGGCCGCACTTACGAGAGCTTCGGCGAATCTCCTGATTTGGTCTCCGAACTGGGCGCGGCGGTCATTCGCGGTTTTCAAGGCCGGCAGTTATCGGATGCGACCTCCGTTTTGGCCTGCGCCAAACACTTCCTGGCCGACGGCGGCACCCTCGGCGGCGTGGACCAGGGCAATGCGATTTGTGACGAGGCCGCTTTGCGCAAAGACTTTCTGGCGCCTTATGTCGCGGCCGTCAAGGCGGGCGTGGGTTCGATCATGGTGTCCTATAGCAGTTGGAAAGGCGCGAAGATGCACGGCAACAAATATCTTCTCACCGGCGTGCTCAAGGGCGAACTGGGGTTCAAAGGATTTTTGATTTCCGACTGGGCGGCCATTGACCAGCTTTCGCCGGATTACAAATCAAACGTGGCGGCTTCGATCAACGCGGGACTGGACATGGTGATGGTTCCCTTCGGCCCTGGACAACCGAACAACTTCGTCCAGTTCATCCAGGACGTGAAGGAATTGGTGGCGGAAGGGAAAATCCCTCCATCGCGGATTGACGATGCGGTGTCGCGCATTCTGCGGATCAAATTTCAAATGGGACTCTTTGAGGAGAACCGCGCCGAAGGCGAACCAGCCGGCGGCGTCGGTTGCGCGGAGCATCGGGAGGTGGCTCGTGAATGTGTCCGGCAATCCTTGGTTTTGCTAAAGAATGCCAATCATGCACTGCCCTTGTCCAAGAACTTGAGACATTTGCACGTTATGGGCCAAGCCGCCGACGACATTGGCATTCAATGCGGCGGGTGGACCATCAGTTGGCAGGGCCAGCCCGGCCCCGTCCTCCGCGGCGGCACGACCATCCTCGCCGCGGTCCGCAACACGGTCGCTTCCAATGTGGAAGTGACTTTTTCCGCAACCGGTGAAACCGCCCCTGGCGCGGATGTGGTTCTGGTCGTTGTCGGCGAAATGCCTTATGCCGAGGGGCGCGGCGACAGCCAGGATTTGAGACTATCGGCGACCAACCTGGCTCTCATTTCAAAGGCCAAAGAAACCGGGGTCCCGGTGATCACGGTGCTGGTCTCCGGGCGTCCGCTGATTCTTGACACCGCGCTCGACTCGAGCGATGCCCTGGTGGCAGCCTGGCTGCCTGGCACTGAAGGACAAGGCGTGGCGGACGTATTGTTCGGTGATTACAAACCCACCGGCAAACTGCCGCGCGCATGGCCTCTCAACAATGAACAACTCTCAGCCGATGGCAAACCTGGGGAAAAGCCGCTTTTCCCCTACGGCTTCGGCCTGACTTACCAATCCTCGGCGGCAAAACGCGCCTCGGCCAAGGCCAATGTCGCGCCTAGAGGTGAATGATGCCGCGCTGGATGCCCGCTGTCACGGCTTCCGTGCGATCCTCCACCTGGAGTTTTCCAAAGACGCTCTTCAAATGGTCTTTGACGGTGTGCTCGGAAATGTTGAGATGGTCGCCGATTTGTTTGTTGGCCAATCCTTTGACCAAAAGCTGCAGCACTTGCACTTCACGCTGCGTCAACTCTTCAAACAACTTCCGGGACGCCAGCCTCTTGGCGATTTCTTTGGGAATCCATCGCTGGCCGCTGGCCACGGCTTGAATCGCGGGGATTAGCTCTTGTCCGGTTGCGCTCTTGAGCACGTAACCCTGCGCTCCGGCTTGCAGCGCCCTGTGGATATCAGTGTCCCCATCAAAAGTGGTCAGCATCAACACACGCGCATCGGGGTCTTGAGCGCGGATATCGAGGGTGGCTTGGATGCCGTCCTTGATTGGCATCCGCAAGTCCATCAACACCAGATCCGGCTTGTGTTTGCCGAACAGATCCACAGCTTGGTTGCCGTCGCTCGCCTCGCCTACAATCACCATGTTAGCCTCCGTGTTGACCAGCGCGATCAAACCCATCCGCACGATGAAATGGTCATCCGCCACGAGAATGCCGATTTTGCCGTCTCTTTTCATACAACCAGTTGCGGCGCGGCGCGCGCAGGCGTGTAGGATTCATGCGGGATCGGAATTTGCACGCGCACGGTGGTGCCCGCATCGGGCGCGCTGGAGAAAGTTATCTCGCCATGCAAGCGCTTGACGCGCTCGGAGATGCCCAGCAAGCCAAAGTGGCCCTCGCGCGGCCCGGCGCAATCGTCCAAGGCAAATCCTCTCCCGTTATCTTTGACCTTTAAAACGACATTCTTGGGGCCGTAATCCAGATCAATTTCGGTCAAAGTCGCCCCGGAATGTTTGATGACATTGGTCAACGCCTCCTGCGCGATGCGCAGCAAGTTCTCCTCGACCGTTTCGGGCAGCGGCCTGACCCGGCCATGAGCCTTCATTTCGACGCGCAGGCTGGAACCGCCGGTGATCTGCCGGCTGCTCATGAGCAAAGCTCCGGGCAGATCGAATTGCTCCAGCGCGCGGCACCGCAGGTTCCAAACCGAGCGGTGGACTTCCATTTGACTTTCGCCCACCAGCGTCCGCGCCAGTTCAAGATGATGCTTTGCGCTCTCGGTTTCTTTTTCGAAAAGTTTGGTTGTCGTGTCCAATTGCAAGGCGACGCCCGTCAGGGACTGTTCCAAAGTGTCGTGCAGTTCCTGGGCCAGCCGTGTTCGCTCCGCCAAAGTGGCCTTGGATTGAAGTTCCAGTTCCTTGCGAGCGGTGATTTGCAGCTTCAATTGGGCCGAGCGCTCCTTGACCCTTTCCTCCAGTTGGTCGTGCGCCTGCCTCAACTCCAGTCGGGCCTTTTCTTTTTCCCGCACCAAGTCCTTTAACGTCGCGTTCTTTTGCGAAACCATGACCGTCCAACCCACCGCCACAATGGAAACGGCCAGCAGGACGCCCAAACCGGTCAGGAGCCGCTGTGGAGTCAGCCAACTCGGCCTGGCCAGGACTCGGACATCTTTTCCCGTGGGCATGAGAATTTGAAACGATTTGGCTTTTCCATCCTCTCCGCTCTCCGTGAAACAAACGCCGCTGACCGCAATCGTGCCGCCAACGGGGAGGGCCGCCAAGTCCGCCATGGCCTCCGGCGCTTCCGTTTCGGCGGTGAAGGTGAAACTTTCACTTTGCATCATCAAGACCGTTCGCACCCGCATTTTCCCGCTCGCCGGCTGGCGGTCCTGCCTCACAAAGCGATCCAGCAGCTTGCCTTGCAAAGTGATCAGGGCCGCGTGGCACAATCCGTCCTGCACCTCCTGCATCTTCACGGCCTTGGGCGTCGGGGCGGTCCTGGGTTCGGACGTTTTTCGGAATACAGCATCCTGGAGCACAGGCAGAAAGTTCTCAATACCCGCGAAGCCGGCCACCTCAATCTCGTCTCCCACGGACACGTCCTCGATCTGGCTGCTTTCCACGCGCAGCCCGCCGGATTCATCCTGCAGGAATAATTCCTGGCCCAGTCTTTGGTAGGTGATTCGGCCCTTGACGTGAACACGCTGGCCCGGCCGCTTGTCTTTGCGATACTGCGCGATATTATTGAGAGCCAGCAATGGTTCGGTAAAGGCATCAATCGCATCGGGCTCTTCCACCTTAAAATCCTCGGGCAGGGAAGTCATGAACAGTTTCAGGGCGGTTAAGCGTCTCTGCTCCTGGTTGAAAAAGGCGCCCGAGGTCCCTCTGAGCCGCACCCTGGCTCCCACGAGGCGTCCCAGATCCTTCCCAAGAGGCATCTTGGGAAACGCATGAAACCGGTAACCGCCCGAGGCGATTCCCAAGTCAAGATTTGACTCCGTGTCGCTGGTTTGCACCGACCGGACAATGCCGGAAATCTCCACCCGCTGGCTGTCCTCCGCGCCCGACATAAACCGATCAATGGAAACCACCCGGGCTGGCGGCAACGGAGCGGTGCCGACTTTGACAACAGTGGGTCCGGTAATGACCGGGGCATAGGCGCCCTTCTCCGTCACTCCGGAAACACGGACGACATCTCCTGCTTCCGGCGACGGGCCATTGCGATTATCCACGAAGACTCCGCAGGTAGCATCCTGGACGAAGAAGCTTCCGCCCAAAGTTGGAACCGTCACGGTCACGGTGCCGGTGACAAGAACTTTGATCTGGCGGGCGGCGCGCTCAACGGGGAGGGAAATGACTTCAACCGCATTGGTCAAAAGGTCGTTGGTCCCGCCAACCGAAGCGCCCTGGCCGAACATGATCAACCCAAAGGCCAGGATGATTCCAGCCGCTGTCCCAAGCTTATGACCCGAACTCATTTTATTCTTGGTTGAGACCGATTTTAGAGTTTCGGATCTCTAAATTCCGAAGTCCAGAGTAATCCGCGGGCGGTCTCAAAACATCCCTCGAAAGAGGGATGACGCGTGTTGAGGATTTTCGTTTAATGGCCACCATCAGCACCAAATCAAACATGATCTGCACGGAATCAAACGCTAAAATGGAATCGCGTTGTCAGCCACTAAAGCGCCACGCCTGCCAGCAAGCAAGCAACATTCAACCCATGAGAAATATGAAAAGCTCCAACTCTTGTCAGTCCTTTGCCCTTTTGATTGAGGCCAATATCAATTGGGCCAAGATTTTGTTCGGGGCGTCCTTGGTAGCCGCGCTGGCGTTTGTTCTGCCCAATGCGGCCCAGGCGCAGGTCAATCTTTATGTGGATTCCACGCAACCCTGGATTGGTTATATGAACTGGACGCCTGTCTCGACCGATGCCGCCGGCTATGGAGGTTCCGGCGGCAGCGCCTGGGCCACGGCGGCCCTGGATGCCGGTTTTGCCTCCAATATTTTGACTTTTACGCCGAACACGAGCATATCCGAGGATGTTTCGATAACCAACACCTATTGGTGGAATGCGAATGGCAGCGGGGCCAACAATATGGATGCCAACTTCTACGTTCAGAACGACAGTCTGGCGGGCGAGACCCTGACTTTCTCCGGTGATTGCATAACGAACACACTGGTGGCGCCCTACAGCGCCAACACCACCGCCTTCATCAAGGACTTTGCCCCCGATTACTCATCGTTCACGAGTTCCACCACTGCTTTGGCGTCGGACCAGCCGTTCAGCATCACTCTTGCAACGACAGCGGGAGACCATATCCAGTATGGTTTTGAAATGATCGGACCCGACGCGAGTACAAATAACATAGCGAGCCTGGGTGAGTTGCTCATCAACGCGCCGCGGATAACCAACGTTACTGTGAGTCCCATCACGTTTACCGATGGCTACATGAGCTGGACGGCAAATCCGACAGATGCCCCGGGATACGGAGGCGGTAATCCTGGTGGTCAAGTCTGGGGAATAGCCGCTTTGCCGGAGATCATGACCAGCACCACGTTGACGCTTAGCCCAAACACCAACACCTATGACCCTGGCAATGATTACTGGGTCAACGCCGATGGGAGTGGAGCGAACATTATGGACGCATCATTCTATGCCGAAGTTGACGGAGGATTGTATGCCAATACAACCATCACGTTTACCTTTTATGTGCTGACAAATACGCTGGTTGCTCCTTATACCGCTGATGGTTGGATCAAAGATTTCGGCCCCGGTTATGCGTTTAACGGAGAATATCAGGTGAATTTGACTCCGGGCACCAACACTGTGACCTATCCTCTGACTGGCAACAATCCAGGCGAAATCGTGCAATACGGATTTGAGGTCATTGGTCCGGATGCGAACCCCGACACTGTCGCGAGCTTGGGCCAGGTGGTCATCGCCGTGCCGACGAGCACGAACCTTGTGGTGCTGCCCGCCAACCCGGTTGCGCTTGTTGGCGGCAGCCAAGTATTCACGGTCACCGCCACCGGCGGCGGTTTGAATTATCAATGGCAGGAAAACGGCGTGAATTTGACCAACAGCGCAAACGTGTCAGGCGCCACCGCAGCCTCGCTCACCCTGAACAATCTGCCGGCCAGCGCCGAGGGAACTTACACCGTGGTTGCTTACAACAACACGATCACAAACACTGCCTCTACTTACCTGACCGTTCTTAACCCGGCCCATTTGACCGTTGATCCCACCGCGCCCTGGATCGGCTTCGAGAACTGGTTCTATGATAATGCCGGTGTGGAGGGCGCTTTTCTGGGTCAAAGTGTGGAGCCTCCCTCGCATCTTCCGGCCAGCTTCAGTGGCGCCGTGCTGACGCTGAATGCCAATTCGAGCGATTACAATCCGACCAATGCCGAATTTGTCAATCCCGACGGGTCCGCGGCCGCAATTATAGAGGCCGACTTCTATGTGCAAGAGGACGCTCTGGCGGGGCAGACGTTGACGTTTGTTGGCTATTGTCCAGACAACACCCTGGCTACCAACTACACCTCGACAGTGTTCATTGAGGATTTTGTTCCCAGTTACGGATCTTTTGTGTCGGCCAACACCAACCTGATGTCGGGCCAGCCCTTCAGTATCACTCTCGCAACGACAGCAGGAGACCATATCGAATATGGTTTTAAAACGGTTGGCCCCGTTGCGAATCCGACCAATGTCGTGGCTTTGGGTCAAGCTCAGGCATCAATCAATCCGCCGACCATGACTGCAAGCATGACTGGCACCCTCGTCAGTCTGAGCTTCCCCACGGAAAGCGGCCTGAATTACATCGTGCAATACAAGAGCAATCTGGCGGACAGCACATGGCAGACCTTGCGCACAGTCAGTGGAACCGCGGCAACGGTAACAGTCACGGATACGAACGGCACGGGGCAGCGTTTCTACAGATTGTCCATACAATAAGTCAAATAAAGCATTTGGGGGACCATAATCATCCATAGACCAGGTTGAACCTGCATGATTTGTGCAGGCTCAACCGGAAAACAGCAGTAACGATATGGAAGCTAAAGAACGCCCATCAAGCAGAGGTTTTACCTTGATTGAACTGCTGGTGGTCATCGCCGTCATTGCCATTCTGGCGGCGTTGTTGCTGCCCGCGCTGGCCAAGGCCAAAGTCCAAGCCAAGGAAACCAATTGCATCAATAACAGCAAGCAAATTGCCTTGGCGATCATGATGTATGCCGACGACAACCAAAATTTCTTGCCGCCTTTGAACACGGGCAACTTTGCCACCGGGGTTACGACGAATTGGTGGTTCATCATTCTAGGCAATAGCAGGTATATCACCAGCGCTTCGCTTTCAAACAACATCTGGCGCTGTCCCGCGGTGATGGATGCTGACATCGAAACCGGCGTGGACGAATATTACGACAATATTCAAGTCGGAGGCTATGGCCCGGTTGAAGGCGACGATTACACTGAGGGCGTGATCCGTTATGCCGTGAACACCGATGGATCGGCCCTGGGCAGCCTCAAGTTGACTCAACTGCGACGTGCGAGCCAAATCTGGTTGGTAGGCGATGTGGGTGTTCCAAAAAGCAAGGAGACAGTAGATGCTCTGCCGGCGGCTGGCTATTACACAGAAATCACGACCAAACAACCCATCCCCAGCGTGGGTTGGGCGGTTTCACCTTACAAGCAGCCGGCCTGCCGTCACAATAGCCGCGCCGTCTTCTCATTTTGCGATGGACATTTGGAAGTTTGGAGATGGTCAGACTTGCGCGCAGACAAGAACGATGTCTTTGCCATAGACTCCTATTGAAAGACGATCGCGGCGGCAACTTGCGGTCTCGCGTTTTCGTCCAACAGACAAGAATTGAACGCCCGGTAAAACGGGACGGAACAAGAGGGAATATCTGCGCCATGAATCATAATCAAAGCATCAGGTGGATGGCACTTTTGGCGGGGTTCCTCAGCTTCTGCGCTTGCGTCCGCGCGGACGACATTTTGGCCAATCCAGGCTTCGCAGCAGGGCCGACTCCTCTGCAATGGAATATCTACGGCGCGAACGTCTATACGGAAACCTCAGCCGCCATCGCCCATAGCGGGACCAATTATCTGAAGGTCTATCAGCAATTCGATGGCGCCGTTAACTACAGCGGCGTTTATCAGGATAACCTTTCCGGCCCTGGCGCCGTCTATGCCGCGGACGGCTGGGCTTACACATCAGCGTCGGACACCTTGGCCGGCCAAAACGCCGCCTGGATCGAAGTTACCTTCCGGGATGCCAACGGCAATGTTCTCGCTCTCTACCGTTCCGCGCTCATTACCACCAATGCCATCGCCAGTGGAAGTTTTCCCAAAAGCGCCTGGCGCGACCTGCCTGTCACCAATCAATACGACCCCAACACCTACACCGTCACTAATCATACCGCCGCTCTCGTGGCGCCCGCTGGCGCCAGTTTTGTCCGCTATCAAATCACCTTCCAAGGCGACGCCTCCAACAGCCCCGGTTCAGTCTATTTCGATGATTTGACGCTGGCGCGGACGGCAGGCGGGCCGCAAGGCAATTGGAACATCATCTGGAGTGACGAATTCAACGGCTCCGCCATTTCGCCGTCCAACTGGACCTTCGACATTGGCAACGGCAGCGGAGGCTGGGGCAACAACGAGCAGGAGTATTACACCAGCTTGCCCCAGAATGCCTACGTCTCCAACGGCTTGCTGCACATTGTCGGCCTCAATCAATCCTACAATGGCTGCAATTACACCTCCGCCCGCATGAAAACCGAGGGCCTGTTCAACGCTTTATACGGAAGGTTCGCCTTCCGCGTCAAACTGCCGGCCGGCCAGGGCCTTTGGCCCGCCTTATGGATGATGCCTCAAGATTCCGTGTATGGCGCCTGGGCGGCTTCCGGCGAAATTGATGTGATGGAAAATGTCGGGAGCAACCCAACCAATGTTTTCGGCACTCTGCATTTTGGCGGCCCCTATCCCGCCAATGCCCAATCCCACGGGCCTTCCTACAATTTCCTGTCGGGCGCGTCGGTGACCAATTTCAACATTTACCTCTTGGAATGGACAACCAACGCCATCCATTGGTACCTGAACGGCCAGCTCTACGAAACCCAAACCAACTGGTGGAGTTCCAGCACCACCAACACCGGCCTCCAAAATCCTTATCCCGCCCCCTTCAACGAGCCATTCTACCTCATCATGAACCTGGCCATCGGCGGCGCCTTGGGCGGCGCCATTGACAACTCCATCTTCCCGTCCGACATGCAGGTTGATTACGTCCGCCTTTACAACCTGACCGCGCCCTTGCAACTTACCGCCGAACTGAGCGATGGAAATTTATCATTGACATGGCCCTCCAATATCGTCAGCCACCTCGAATCGGCCACCAATCTGTCGGGCGCCTCCCCCTGGACAAACGTGACCGGCGCGGCGCCGCCGTTTTCCGTCGCTCCTCTGTCCACCACTGTTTTTTACCGTTTGGTTTCCCCTTGAATCGCGATGAATTGCTATTTCTTGGTCGAACCTGTGTTCCTTAAGCGCACCGGGACCGGGACGTTGCCTATTTCGATGTGGCCGGCCTGCACTTGGAACCAAGGCTCAAGCCGGTTGCGCCGCGATTCAATCAGGTCCCGAAAGGCTGCTGTGTCAGTTCGCATGATCTCCAGGTCGCTGCGCTCCGATTCCGGCACGTCAGCAGCGACGCGGATGGACTTGATTGGGAGCAGTTGCTCCGGCTTCTCATAAAAGCCCATTGCGCCAGTGCCCCGCGGCAGCGCGGAAAGCAGTTCCATTCCCTTAACCACCCGCCCAAAAAGGGTGACGTTCCGATCCAATTGTCTCGGCGCGTGCCCGATCACTGCGTACAACTCCGTGCCGCCGCCGCTGTCCGGGGCGTTGTCGCGTCCTGCCCCCACCATGCCGTAACAATGCACCAGCCACATCTTGCCGGTGTGCGGGTCGCGCGCCATCGGAAAGCCGCCGGAGAAACCGACCTCCGGCGCATAAACGTCCCTGTCCGGCAACGGCGTGAAAGGCAAGCTGGCGTCGAGTGCGCGGTCAAATTCTGCCGGCAGGGTTTTGTGGGCGCGCTGGATCTTGCGCGCAAGCTCCGGCTTCTCTGCATTAGGATCCGCCCACTGCACCACGTAGTTGTCCTGCACGCGGACAATCGCCAGTCCGTCGTAATATCGTTCCCTTGCCAGTGCCTTCACATTGGCGACATGGTTCGGAGCGAATGCCGGAGCCAGTTCGATGACAACCCGGCCAGTGGCGAACTCGACGTAAAGTGTATTTTCAGGGTCGAGGGCGCGCCAATCACCCGGACTGGAAGCCGCCAGCACGTCGGCCATGATTGGCGCTTTGGGCTTCGTCGTATCTGAGGAAGCCAGCAGGCTGGCAGAAACCAAAAGCGCCACAACAACGATGCTCGCCATTCCAAGCAGCAGTTTCATATCAGTGTCTTGACACGCCTTCATCTGCCCATTTAATCCGAGGAAGGCAATCTCAATTTCGAGCGGCCCTGAACGCTTCAAAGATTGAACCTATAGAAACGTTGCTTGTGAACAGAAAGATGTCGTATCATCCGGGCATGAGAGTTATCGGCCAACTGGGTCTTGTTCTTCTCTCCGCCTTGACGGCAACCGCGCAGAACGATTTGCCGGCCATGAAACGCATTACGGAGCGCAACACCCCCGCTCATCTGGCCGCCCGCGGGTTTATGCGGGGGGCAAATATCGCCAATTACTTGGAAGTGCCACCTGGCGAGAATTGGGCCACTCCCCACACAGTCGCCGATCTCAAGTTCATCCGTGCCGAAGGATTCGACCACATCCGCTTGCCGGTCGGCTGGCATCATTACTGCGGAGCGGCCCCCGATTTCAAAATATCAGAGGAAATTTTTGCCAAGGCAGACCAAATGGTGACCAATGCCACCGCACTCGGCTTGAACGTCATTGTTAACCTCCATCATTTCAACGAGTTCACCACGGATCCTCGCGCAAATACGGCCTGGTTCCACGCCATCTGGCGGCAAGTGGCCGCGCATTATGCTGGAGCACCGCCGGGTGTTGCGTTCGAACTGCTCAACGAGCCAAAAGACGCGGCCACGACCGTTATCATCAATCCCATTTTTGCCGAGGCTATTCGTGAGATTCGTCAGACCAATCCGCATCGAACGATTTTTGTCGGCCCTGGTCTTTGGAACTCGCCCGGTGAATTGGTCAACCTCCGGTTGCCGGACGACGATCAGAATATTATTGTGACCTTGCATTGTTACGAGCCGATGATGTTTACCCATCAGGGCGCGGATTGGGCTGGACCGGATAATCGGGTGACGGGCATCGTCTTTCCCGGTCCACCGCGAGTCCCACTCGTGCCTGATGCCAATCTTGAGTTGAAATCCTGGGTGCTGGACAGGCTCCATAAGTACAACACGTTGCCTGCTGAGAGCAACCCCTCCGGCCCCCACGCCTTTCTCTCCAAAATTCAGCAGGCTAAAGCGTGGTCGGAGAAATATGGGCGACCCGTTCACTTCGGGGAATTCGGAGCATTCACCAGGGCGGACCAGGAATCCCGCGCTCATTACTACGCGGCATTCAGGCAAGCATTGGACGCGGCGGGCATCGGTTGGGCCATTTGGGATTGGAAATCCGGTTTTAACTATTGGGACGCCAAAAACCAACGACCGCTGCCCGGAATGCGGGAGGCTCTCTTTCCGGCAAAAACTCGCAACAATCCCCAATGACATGGAAGCATCTTTCCGGTCAGGCCATCGTGCTCGTTCTTGTGTCACGACGCACTTCATCCATCCTGGCTTGCGACCCACTTTCATTTGACCGCGTGTGTGCTATATTGAATTAAAGGAATCCACTCAGGGATTCCCTTGAGCGCAACCGGGCCGGCCGGTGAAAGGAAACGGGATGTTGTTGCCGATGGTCGAAAGTGCAGAGTCAGAAGTCCGCCGCAAGACAGCGCTGATTGTGGAAGGCGGAGCGATGCGCGGCGCTTGGGCGGCAGGGGTGCTGGCGTATCTTCAGGAGCGCGGGCGCCAGCAATACGATCTCGTCTATGCGGCTTCTTCCGGCGCCTGTTCGGCGGCCTATTTCGTCACCAACATGTGTGAGCCGGCTCTGACTATCTGGCGCGAACTGGCCTGCAACGTGGTTCGCAAAAGCAATTTCCTGCGGCACAAACCGATTATTGACCTGGCTTACCTCGTGGATTATGTCATCCGAAAGCGCATTCCCCTTTCCGTCGAGGTGCTGCAAAAAATGCCCACCCGCTTTTACATCGTTCTGACCCATTGCCACACCGGTGAACCGTTTTACTTCCATGCTTGTGATGACCGCGTGTTTGCCGCTCTCCGCGCCACCGCTTCCATGCCTTTGGCGACTCGCGGGTTTGATTACGTGGACGGCCAGCCCTACGCTGACGGCGGTCTGGCGGACCCCATTCCCATTCAACGGGCGATCCAGGATGGCGCCAGGGACATCACCGTGGTGCTGACACACAATCTCGATTTGCGCCTCAAGCCGGTGCCGCGCTGGCTGGGCCGTCTGGCCTACCCGGATTTTCCCCGCGTGGCCCAAGTCTGGACGGCGCAACAAAATGTCAACTATAACACCGCTCTTGACTTGATTAAACAGCCGCCGGCCGGGGTCAGGATCAGGGTGTTTCATCCCCTCCGGCCCATGCCCGTAGGTTCCTTCACGGCGGATCAAAAACAAATCGCCGCCGCTCTGGTCTTGGGCCACGACGAGGCGTTGCGGCAAATGGATGTGATGGAGGCGAAACCGCTGGATGGTTCGGTTCCCGATTGATGATCGAAAGAACCGGCTTGACGCGGGATTGCCTTCCGGCCGATCCGTGAAGCATCATGGCTGCGGCGTGGAATCCAAATATGACGTCGTCATTCTAGGCGCCGGCCATAACGGCCTGGTGGCGGCGGCTTATCTCGCCCGCGCGGGATTGAGTGTGCTCTTGCTGGAAAAGAACGACTACATCGGCGGCGCGACGACGTCGCAACGCCTTTTTCCAGAATACGACGCCCGGATTTCGCGCTATGCCTATCTGGTCAGCCTGCTCCCGGAGAAAATCGTCCGCGAGTTGGGCCTCAACCTCGAGTTGCGGACCCGCGCCATCGCCTCCTTCACCCCGTACCTGCGTGACGGCGTGCCGGGCGGCTTGGTCTTCAGCAACCTTTCAGAGGACGCCGGGCGCGCGTCGCTCCGGGCGCTGACCGGCGGAGATGTTGAATTCGACGGGATGCGCGACCTCTACCGTCTCTCCCGGGCGTTCGCCGGTTTGGTCTGGGACACGATGCTTGGGCCGCTTCCCGGCAAAGACGAACTGCGCCGCCTCTTCATGCAGGACGATTTGCATCGCGAGGCGTGGCGGAGTTTTGTCGAAGAGCCGTTGGGCTGCGCGGTGGAGCGCTACTTGCAGGACGATCTGGTTCGAGGCGTCGTCTTCACCGATGCCAAGATCGGCCTCTTCACGCATCCGCACGACGCATCCCTCCTGCAGAATCGCTGCTTTCTCTATCACACTCTCGGCAATCGGACCGGAGAATGGAAAGTGCCGGTAGGCGGGATGGGGCGGGTCGCGGATGAACTGATCCGGGTGGCGGCCAAATACGGCGCCAGCATGATCACGAACGTTCGTCTCAAAACGCTCGATTTCACAAGCTCCGCCCGGACGATTGAGTTTGAAATGGAGGAGCGGAAGCAGACTGTGGAGGCCCGCTTCGTTCTCCTGAATTTTGGCGCAAACATTTTGGCCGGTTTGCTGGGACGCCCCTACCAACCAGATGCCACGCATGAAGGCTCGGTTTTCAAAATTAACATGCTTTTGCGCCGGCTGCCACGGCTGCTGGCGCATCAGGAAAACCCGGCCACGGCCTTTTGCGGCACTTTTCATATTGACGAAGGTTATGAGCAAATGAAGACCAGCCACCGGCAGGCTTCTGCCATGCGCCTGCCGGACAGGCTTCCATGCGAGGTGTATTGTCACACGCTCACGGACGACAGCATCCTCTCTCCCGAATTGCGAACAAAGGGTTTCCACGCCATGACCTTGTTCGCCCTCGATGCGCCCTGGCGCTTATTCTCCGCAGACAATGAAAACATGCGCCAAAGCGCCAAGAACAGATGTCTGGCGGGATTGAACCGCTGGCTCGCCGAACCCATCGAGGATTGTCTGGCCCTGACGCAGAGCGGCCAACCGTGCCTCGAAGCCAAAAGCCCCGTGGATATTGAGCAGGAACTGGGTCATTTTCAGGGAAACATCTTCCAAGGCGCATTGACTTTTCCCTTCGCCGAAACGCCTGAAGCCATAGGCTCGTGGGGTGTGGAGACGGAATATCCGAACGTCTTCTTTTGCGGCGCCGGCGCCCGCCGCGGCGGAGGCGTCAGCGGCATCCCAGGCCACAACGCCGCGATGAAAGTATTGGAGACGCTCCAAGGCGCCAACCACGGGTGAACAAATTCCGCCGTCTCTGATCCTTCAACGACAAGCCAAAGCGGGTAATCCTAGCCAAAGATATTTGAAATTTTTAATAAGGAGAATCTCCTCGGTCTTCAATGGTTTTTCGATTTCTCTGCGCTCTCTGCGACTCTGCGCGAGAATCCTCATTCAATTTCCTCGATCAGGCTTGCCGGTTCAGGTTGCCCGTTGACGATGCGTGGATATTGAAGGCTGCATCCACAACTCGGGCGGTAATCTCGCTGGGTTCCATGATCCGGAAATTCTCGCGCAGAGACGCGGAGGGCGCAGAGAAAGGCAAACGAAAAGCTGAGATTTGTTGAGATATGATTTAACGAGATTTTTAAAATTAAGAATCTAAATGCCAACTCCTGAGAATCTCATTCCTTGGCCGTTTGAGCCAAAAACGCGCGCTTTTTCTCCAGAGCCTTGAAATCGTTATCCGGGCACCACAGACGTTCCACATGCCCGTCGGCAAAAGCATAAGTTTTGACGAATTCACCACGGGGAGATTTTCTTATCCATGACATGTAATGCCAGGTGCGTTTCATAGACGTTTGCAACGGGAGCTCAACCGCCAAACTGCCGGGTCAATCCTTAAAAATCACTCGGCTTCAGCCCGCCAATAGGCTACGGTCAGCCTATGAAAGTTGCGAATCGTTCGGCCCGCAGACGAAAGGTCAATTTGCAATCGGACAGTTTCAGCCTCAGCAAGGCCAAAACCTATTTGGGGCGGCTGGTGGAAAAAGCCCGCAAAGGCCAAACCGTGTACATCGTGCGCGGAGAACATCGCTTCATTTTGCAGGAAGTTCCACCTATAGACCCCATTCCCATCCGGCCGCCCGGCTACTTCGCCAACTGCTACAGCAAGGAAGAAGTCCGGGAACAAAACCGGCTCGCCAAGGCTTCCATCGTCCGCGCCCCCGCGGACCTCGAATGAAAGTTGAGCGGACATGAACCCTTGTTTACTTGTTGCCCAAGGCCCAATTCGGTGACCGCAAAGGCAGCGTAACCGAAGAACGGCGTCATTTAATTGCCCGCAAGATCGTGGAGGTATGGCAGAATTAAAAAGAAGGAAAGACAGGCTCGCGCGGAGGCGCAAAGATCACAGCCCGGCCAGCCACAACCAAATTTTCACCACGAAGGACACGAAGTGTTGAATAAGCCTTTCTGGTCGTTTTTTCTTCGTGATCTTCGTGATCTTCGTGGTGAATAAGTTTTGTCAGAAATGAGTGAATTCGGGATATTGCACTGCGGAGAAAAGGCAAAAAGGCTTTTTTGACACAAGCGCAAGTTACTATCTGGCAATAGGTTGCATCGCATGGCCCCGATTTCCGCTCTGCGCTCTCCGCGCCCTGCGCGAGAAAAGTCCATCAGGGAAGTTGAAGTTTGGCGGAAAAAGCGGGGAGGCATTGAAAATCTTTTGAATTTTGCTTGTGGCATTCCCATCAAAGTATGGTAGCGTCTCTATGGCGCGGCGCTCCGGCGCCTGTTCTTTGAAATGGATAACAGGGGTTATGGGCTGGTGGTTAGTGGCCACCGGGAAACCGGCTCTGCAAAGGCTGCCCTCCCCCGCGGTACAAATTCAAAAAACTCTTCATTTTTGGCACAATGTTTGCCGCGAAAGAACACAAAGAACGCATAGATAAGAACTTAGATTGATTGTTTTCTTTGTGATCTTTCGCGTTCTTTTGCGGCCAATTCATCTTGGGTTGCGGCTTGCCGCGCTGGGATCTTTTGCGTTCGTTTGCGGCTAAATTAACTGTCGGTTTTAGGGTTGCCGCCCCTCAAGGACGCCGCGAGTTACGGTAACTTGCGGTAACTTGCGGTAACTTGCGGTGGGGATACCACCCCGTTGAGTTGCAGTGCGCCCCCCTGTCGGCACCACGTTTTTTGAATTGAACATTGCCGAATTGCGCTTATAACATCTCCATGTTGTCTTTGCTTTTGTCCAAGAGGTCCCGCGCGGCGGTCATGGCGGGCCTCGTTTTGCTCCTGCCGATCGCGGCCAGCACCGGCGCCAAGGAAAAGGATTCGCCCTCGGCGCTTCGCGCCCAGATTGACAAGGCCAATGACAAAGTGCGCCGCGCTCTGGTCCGCATCCGCGTCGTCTCCACCGAGTTTCGCGATGGGCGCGAAGTCAAAATGCAGGCCGTCGGCAGCGGCGTCATCATCACCAAAGACGGCTACCTGGTCACCAATCATCACGTCGCCGGCCACGCCGCCCGCATGTTTTGCACGTTGTGGAACCGCGAGGAAATCGAGGCGGAATTGATCGGCACCGACCCGTTGACGGATATTTCGGTGCTCAAACTCAAGCCGGAAAAGCCGCGCGAGTTTTCGCCGGCCAGTTTCGGCGATTCCTCGGCCCTGCGCGTTGGGGATTCGGTCCTGGCCATGGGCAGCCCGATGGCGCTCTCGCAATCGGTCACGCTGGGCATCGTCAGCAACACGGAGATGGTTCTGCCCCGGTTCTGGGGCGAGGCGGGCCGATTCCAGTTGGACGGCGAAGATGTCGGCGGCCTGGTGAGGTGGATTGGGCACGACGCGGCCATTTACGGCGGCAATTCCGGCGGGCCGCTGTGCAATCTGCGCGGCCAAATCGTCGGCATCAACGAGATCAGTTATGGTTTGTCCGGCGCGATCCCGGCCAATTTGGTCAAGGCGGTGGCCCAAGAATTGATGGCCAAAGGGAAAATCCAGCGCAGTTGGCTGGGGATTGATCCGCAGCCGCTCTTCAAGGAGTGGAAAGATGAGAAAGGTCTGCTTGTCGCCGGGGTGTGGGAAGATTCGCCGGCGGCCAAAGCCGGCCTCAAAGCGGGCGATTTGCTTCTGAGCCTGGCCGGCCAACCCATCAACGTGCGCTTTGACGAGCAAATGCCCGATTTCATGGCGCTGGCGACCAGTCTGCCTTTGGGCCGCCCCGTTTCCGCAGTCTTCAAGCGGGATGGGAAAAAAATGGATGTTTCCATGATTCCCGTGGAGCGCGGGGAGATTTACCCCAAGCAGCAGGAATCCAAACCGTGGGGCATGACGGTGCGCGACTTTTCGTTTCTCCTGGCCAAGGAAATGAAGCGGCCCAACCTGGATGGCGTTCTGGTCACATCCGTTCGCCCCGGCGGACCCGCCGGCGAGGCCAAGCCCTCCTTGGAACGTGGCGACGTCCTGGTTGAAATTAACGGCAAGCCGGTCAAGTCGGTTGAAGACTTTGTGGAGCGGACGCGGAAGTTGTCGGAAGGGCATACGCAAGCCGTGCCGGTGATCGCAACATTTGAACGGCGGTCGGCGCAGTATCTGGCGGTGGTGCGAGTGGGCATCCAGGAGGAGAAGGATCCCGGCTTGGAAGTGACCAAGGCCTGGCTGCCGGTGGAGATGCGCGTGATCAGCCGCGAGATCGCCCAGCAACTGGGACGGCCCGATTTGAAGGGCTTCTACCTCACGCGGGTTTATCCCGACAGCACGGCGGACAAAGCGGGACTGAAGCCGGGCGACTTTATTCTGGCGCTGGACGGGGAAAAGCTGACGGCTTCGGGACCGGAGCTTCAAGACGAATTGGAGAGTTTGATCCGCCAATACGACGTTGGCAAAACGGTGGAGTTGTCGGTGCTGCGCGACAAGAAAGAGATGAAGTTTTCCGTGAAGTTGGAGCGTTCGCCCCGCTTGCGGCGGGAAATGAAGAAGTACCGCAATGACGACTTCGAGTTCACCGCGCGCAACGTTTCGTTTTTCGACACAGCCGAGGAGGAGTGGGACAAAAACCAGCAGGGAGCGCTGGTGGACGAGGTCAAGCCCGGCAGTTGGGCCGAGCTGGCCAATCTCTACGCGGGCGACCTGGTGGTGGAAGTGGACGGCCATCCGGTGGGCAACGTGGATGAGTTGCGCCAGGCCATGGACAAGATCGCCGCGGCCCGAAAGCCGGCGGTGGTGATGAAAGTAGTGCGCGGCATTCACAGCGCCTACCTGGAATTCGAACCCAACTGGAAAAACTAACTGATCCAAAACGAATCGTTGACAAACATTATGAATCGCAAACTGAACCTGATGGCCACGGCCTGGGCTTTATTGGCCGCGACTTGCCACGCGGATGAATTGGGTGACAAGGGCCGCGAAGTTTTCAAGAAGAACCAGCACGCTGTCGTCACGGTTCAGGAAGTCCTCAAAGTGACCTATTCCGGCGGCGGCCGCTCCTCCAATCCGAACGAGATCAAGCAGGACCTCACCGGCACGGTCCTGGATCCGTCGGGCTTGACGGTGCTGGCGCTCTCGGCGGTGGACCCGGCGGAGCTGGGCCGGCGTTTGTCAGAAGAATACAAAGTCGAGACGGAGGTCAACGACCTGAAAATATTGCTTGACGACGGCACGGAAGTGCCCTCGGAGATCGTTCTGCGCGACAAAGACCTGGACCTGGCCTTCATCCGGCCCAAGACCAAGCCGTCCGCGCCGATGGCGGCGGTGGATTTCAGCAAGTCTTCCACCGTGGAGATGCTGGAGCCGGTCATCGCTCTGAACCGCCTCAATCGGGCGTCGGGACGCGCCTATTCCGCCTCGGTCGAGCGCATTGACGCCGTGATTCAGAAGCCGCGCACTTTTTACATACCCGACGCGGGTCAAAGCACGACGTCATTGGGTTCGCCGGCCTTTACGCTCAACGGGAACATTGTGGGGATATTTGTCATGCGCGCGGTCAGCGGGGGCGAGAGCAGCGGGCGCAACAGGAATGAGAACATGACAGCCATCCTCCTCCCTGCGGAAGAAATTTTGAAAGGCGCCAAACAGGCCCCCGAAGCCAAAGGCGACGCGGACAAGGCGGCGGATAAGGCGGCCGATGCAAAGGATAAAAAGTAATCCGGCGAACAACGTGGGTTCTGATTCCTACTCCCAATCTTACTCTTAATCTTAATCTCTTTTTTTCGCACATAAGAATGGATTATGATTAAGAGTAAGATTAGGATTATGATTAAGAGGGTGAGGCACCCACCGTGTCATTTTGCGGCCGTCGCGATTTGCACGGTCGTGTTCCAACCTTCCACTTCCACCGCCGGCGCGGCCCCGCGCAAGAATTCGGGCGCGTAGCCGGCGCTGATCTCCCGCTTCTCGCCGGGCAGGAGCGAAACGTAGTTGTCTTCCCAGAGCACGGGCAGGATTTCCTCCCCGTTCCGGCCGGCCGTGACTTTCAGGCGCACGAAGAAGGCCGGCGCGCGGCCCGGATTCTCCAGGCGGACGCGCGTTGTTTCTTCTTGACCATTGCGCTCCGAGGCGGCGGACACCTTCAATTCCGCCGGCGGCAGTTGGCCCAGGGCCGTGAAGTCGGCGAACTGCCGCGTCGGCGTGTAATACCAGTCGGAGCCGGCGATCGGCTCGCCCAGCGTTTCGGCCCGCGTGGAAAGCCAGTAGAAATTCCGGCTCAACGTCCGGCCCGCCGGGTCCTTGAGCGTGAGGAGCAGGAAATACGTTGGACTCAGCCCCGCGGGCGCGGGCAGCGTCAAGACTCGCCGGCTGGCGTTGGCCGCGGCGTCCAGGACGGCCTCCTGGGAGAATTGCGGGGAGGCGTCGAGGTTGAAAATGCCGGCTGAGGCTGTCAAGCCTTTGAACCCTTGAAAATAGTTATTGACAACAACCACCGACCGGTCGTCGTAGGAATACTGTATGTGCAGCGGTTCGCAGGCTTTCTTGGCTCCGAAGTAGCCGCCGCCCGGCCGCAGGTAGTAATCGTAGAGGTGCCAGATCATCGAAGGCCAGGCGTTGTTCATCATCCATTGAATGACGCCGGTCGAGTTGAATTTGTTGCGGCCATAAGCCTCGAACATGGCCCGCTCGCCGTCGTAGGCCATCAGTTGGGCCTTGCGGGCATAATCCTCCACGCCGGTCGCCACGCCCAGGCGCTTCTGCAGCGCCTCGGTGAAAATGTCCAAATGTTTGAAAGGCCCGCCGCCGCAGTGGTAACTCCAGAAATCGTCAATCGGCCACAAGTGCTCGGGCGGCAGCATCCGGCGCAAGCTCTCGATGGGCGGGATGGCCGGGCCGGGGCTGGTCTCGGTGTTGAAGCTATAAGCGCCGCCGGCGCGCGTGTCCACGTACCAATAAACGGGCGGCACATACTCGTAAGGGCCCGTCATGCGGATGCCCGTGGGTTCACCCGCCTTGGAGGGCTTTTCGGAAGCCGAAGACTGTGCGGAGTTGGGCCAATGGACCTCCTTCAACACGGCCAGATAATTCCGCTCCGCCCTCTCGTTGGGCGGATTGTCGCTGCCGTACCACCAGGTGATCACGCAGGGATGATTGCGGATGCGCCGGGTCTGATCGCGCAAGGATTGGGCGGCGATGTCGTAATCGGCATCCGTCCACTGCTCCCATTTTTCCCAGAAATCGCAGCAACACCAGCCGGCGATGACCATGATCCCGGCCTGGTCGCACAACTCCAGGAAGCGCCCGCTCTCGGTCTTGCCCTCGAAGCGGATGGCGTTCAGATTCATGTCTTTGACGTAGGCGATTTCCTGTTGCTCCCGCTGCGCCGAAGACCGCAGAAACATGTCCGGCGCCCAACCGCCGCCGCGCACCAGCACGGGCCGTCCGTTGATTTTGAAAACCCTGTGCCCCCGCTCATCCAGGTCCGAAGTGGCTTCGCGGATGCCGAAGCGGACCACGTCGCCATCGGAAGTCTCCCCGTCCACCTTCACCTCCAGCTTCAAGTCATATAGATTTTGCGGCCCGATCTGGCTCGGCCACCACAACCTGGGCCGGCTGATCTCGAGCTGGGGAAACTTGTCCGGCGTGAAAACCACTGGCCGGCTTTCCAGCGCCGCCAACTCCACCGGCTGCTCGAACTCGATGTTCCCGATCGTGCCCCGCACCGTAGCCCGCAACGGCTTTTGGCCGGCATTGCGCAGTTCGGCGGAAACCGTCAGGCGCGCTCTGTCCAGCGCCGGCATATCAACCTTGGTAAGGACTTGCGGAAAGCGCAGCGCAACCGGGCCGGTGGTGGTCACATAGACATTTCGCCACAGCCCCATATCCTTGTCCGGCGGCGCGGGATTCCAGTCCACCCAAGTGAGGCCGAGGTTGTTGGCTTCCGGCGGGAAAACTTCGACCGCCAGCACGTTCGCTGCGCCGGGCCGTGCCGCGCTGGTGATATTGAACTCGTAAGTCCGGTAAGCGCCCGCGATCTCCTTATCATTGGCCACCAACTTTCCGTTGACCCACACATTGGCGCGGTAGTTGATCCCCTCGAAATTCAACCACACCTGCCCGCCTTGCGCGGGCGGCACATTGAATTCCGTGCGATACCACCACGAGCCTCGGAACGGGCTGTCCGCTGGCATGGGCCTGTTGGAGAAATTGGCTCCAATCGGGTAACTCATGCCCGGCAAAGACCGGAGGTTCGTGCCGAAAAACGGGTCTGTATAAACTTTGTCCTCCACCAAACACCCGGCCACCGTGGATGGAACCGTCGCCTTGAACCAGTCCGCCGGTTTAAACTTGGCCGTCGAGATCGCATCGCCTCCCGCCGTGATTTTGGCCGAAGATTGAATTTCCCAGCCATCGGCGAGCAAAATTCGGCCCAAGGACCCCGCCGCCTGGGCGCGGTTTGGCACACCGGCTGCGGCCAGGAGGAACAGCGCCAGCCGGGTCAGGCAGACATGATTGCGCACTCTCATGCGGCAGTTTAGACAGCCCAATTGAGAAATGAAACCATACAATATTTCATTGGTTATATTCAGTTGCCGAGTTGTTCGTAGATGCTCTGCAAGACATAAACAAAAAAACGGTGTGCCCGGACGGGTCCAATCGCAGTGGAAACGGATTGGATGTGTGGCCCGTCATATCCGATAATCACGATCTTGCCTTTGATCCGGCTCGCTGGAATCCCGGCCGCCAGAAATTGGTGGAATGGGATGCAGGCCAGATCGTCCTTGGCCGGCATGGTGGCCGTAACGCAATTGCTGCCGTCCACGCGAAGCACTTGCTCGCCGAATTTCATTCTGCCATCGGGGCCGAGGACGGCGCGCCGGCCCGTCGCCAACTCAATGGAGCACAGCACCAACGATTTCACAGTCCGGGATTGGTAAGTTTCCAACAGCGGCACGCGCGTGGATGCGAAATCCACAAAACCCACGTCTAGCGCGTTGGTGATGAACATCGGGAGCGGGATCAATCCACTTTGGCCTGAGATTGCCGTTTGGGCCTTGACTCCTTCCAAGGTGAAACGGTCAGGCAACGGATTTGGATGAGACTCGGTATCGTCCAGACAAGCCTGCAAGAGGACCGGCAAGTTTGTCAGTGCAGAGGCCAACAAAAGGTCTCCAGCCTGGCTCTTCGGCTGATCGAAAAAGAATTTCATGACGACGCCCTTTGCACCGAGATCACCGGCCTGTCGTATCGCCTTGGCCTCGAGCGAGCGGTCGAACGGGAAAGGGCCGAATTTGGCTTCCGAGGCTGCGTCAACGAAGACCACCGCGAAATCATCCCGAAAAGAAGCGCCGAGCAGCGTGTTTGACAACAGGCAGATCAGCAATGCAAGACATGCGCACGTCTTCGCCGGCGCTGGTTTGCCAATGCCGATGATTGCGACTGCAACCGGCCTAAGCCGTATCCATCCTGTAGGGCGGAAGAATTTCAACGCAAAGGCGCTAAGCCGCGAAGACGCAAAGAGGAATTTGCCCTTGGTAGTCCGACCCACCAAATGGTGGGTGTTCTCCATGGGGCCAAATTCGCTTCCTGCCCTTGCGACCGTTGCGTCTTGGCGTCTTGGCGTCTTTGCGTTAAATCCGTACTGCATGGTTCCGGGTAAGAGCGCATCCGGGTTTTTGCACCGGCGGAAATCTGGCGCTCGTGTCCTAATTCTGCCCGAATCGTTATTGTTCTTCAAGTTAGGCAGCGTTAATAAATAAAGGTAGCAACTCATATTGAGGAGTTTGGCCTAATGACATAGTTCCATTCACCATGGAACTGATTGCGTTCGACGTTGACCCGCTTCATTTCTTGGTTGGAAACT